>Ga0209343_10003275_pt1 | contig 20500 bp, 29 predicted proteins | sample RifCSPlowO2_02_FD_184026 | JGI IMG/M metagenome (GOLD analysis project Ga0209343, IMG submission 184026) | Groundwater microbial communities from Rifle, Colorado - Rifle CSP2_plank lowO2_0.2 (SPAdes) (version 2) | ecosystem: Environmental > Aquatic > Deep subsurface > Groundwater | place... | reverse complement strand
GTTTCCTCAATTTCGTTCGGTCTTCATATCGACTTGTCCTGAATGCGCTGAGGGCGGAACCAAATCACACTTCCTCTCCGACCAAGTCACACAATGACGCTCTCTAAGTCCGGTTTGTTGGCCGGCAACTTCTACTCCGACGCTGATGTTACAAAGGGCGCTGGTGCCTTCGATTTGCTGCCCAAAGGGAATCCAGGTGGGACCATGCTGGGTTGGACTCTCGACTCAGCTCGTGAAGAACTCCAGAGGTTTGCGATACAAGCGAGCGAGTTCCTGGAGTTCGACCACATCTACCCTGCGTTCCCCGCTCTCACATTTGGAGACGAAGGATTGCGGTCGACGCAGCTCACGGGCAACGTCAACTTGGGTGAGGCCGACCTCACGACGGGCCTGCCGGAGTCGCTCGAGAAAAGATCGGTATTTCTTGCGATGGGCTGCGTCCTTCAAAGCAGCCCGGATTATGGCGAGTGCTTACATGATATCCCAAATTGGGATATACTCCGCTGCAGCCGCCTGGCCCAATCAGCAGAAGGAGCACGCCTGTGGCGAACAATCCCGATTCAAGCCTCACCCAGAGAACAGACGGTCGTGAAGGAGACCGGCGCCCGGATGCGGTAACGGCGTCCGGTCTCCATTTCGAGGGGAAATTAAAGTCGTGGCAAGAAGGTGTATGGCAGGGCTCACCTGTGACCTACTATGAGGGACCCATTGACGAAGTAAGAACGAAAGTTCCAGGGTTCGCTCGGCAGACTTACTCTGTGGATGGTCCGGGCAACTATCGGTGCATCAATTCCCGATATGACTCAATAATTCGTATTCCCTTAGTTCCGGGTGAAAATCCAATCCCAGTTGGCATCGTCTCAAAAAGCTACAGCCTTCTCCCGCACCGCGCTTTGGTCCAAATCGCATTGGAGTCCATCCGAGCTACGAAAATTGATGAGTCCGAGGTCCTTGCCGAGATCGGCCTCACGGAGTTCGGTGAGCGGATGATTCTCAGACTGTATTTTCCCAAGAGTTACGAATTTGACCCCGGCGACGGACACCCGATTGGCCTTCGCCTGGAGTGCTTCAACTCCGTGGAAGGGTCGTGCCGTCTCGTCGCAATGCTTGGCTGGATACGATTCATTTGCAGCAACGGAGTGTTTCTGGGAAAAATCAAATTCAACTTTCGAAAAATCCACAACGTCCACCTCAAGAAGGAAGACATGAGTTCGGTCCTCACAAATGGGCTGAAGACCATCGAGTCAGAGAGGGAGTGCTTTCGCCGGTGGTACCAGACGGTGGTCGATCCTCGCCGAGTGGTCGCCTGGATTGACAGAGAGGTGCGGGTCGCATGGGGTGTGAAAGCGGCTGCGCGCGCGCTGCACATTATTCGGACTGGACGCGATGCGGCTCTCACTAGACCTTTCGAGAAGGGACTGCCGTCGGAGAGGACAGTTCAGGGTGCCCAAGCGGTGCCCGGCGCGTGTGCGCCGGCACAAAACCTCTTTCATGTGAGTCAAGCCCTGTTTTGGCTGGCGAACGAGCGTCGGGAACTGGAGGAGCGCCTCGAGTGGGAGGTCCTAGCATACGAGTTACTCGGGAAGCTCCATGCTCGCCGGAAGGTCCCCCGAACGCAATGATTCTTCACTTTTGATCCAGAGAACTGGAACTCCTTTTGGGTGTGCAGCCATGAAGATCACTACAGACCTTGCGATCTCAGGATCGGTAGTCCTTTTGCTAGCGGGCCCCTCCTTGACGTTTAATCGCTCTCGTCAACCTTGCAGCGCTCACGGAACGACCATGAAGATTCTCCGGAATCGATTGCCCCTCGGGCTCGTCACATTTCTCGTGCTCTTCTTTGCCCTTCCGACGGCGAAGGCTCAAGTAGGTCGCGTAATCGCCCAGAAGACGTTTCCTTCCGTTGTGATGTTGACGATGGAGGGCGCGGATGGTGAAGGCAGTTACATGGGCAGTGGGTTCTTCGTGCGTGAAGGGATAGTGGCCACGAATTTTCATGTCGTCAAAGGCTCTGCAAAAGGGTTTGCCAGAGTTGTGGGCCAGAAGACCGAATATGAGGTCGCGGGAATTGTCGGAATCGACCGTGAGCGAGACTTAGTGCTGCTCTCAGTTCCGGGAGTGAAAGCTCCGCCGCTCCCCTTTGGTGATAGCAGCAGGGTGGCTGCCGGCGATGAAGTGTACATTGCGGGGAACGCAGAGGGTCTGGAGGGAACCTTTTCTCAAGGCATCGTAAGTGCCATTCGGCAAGTGGGATCAAGAACGCTCATTCAGGTTACGGCGCCGATTTCGCGGGGGAGTAGCGGCGGTCCTGTTCTCAACTCTCGGGGCGAGGTCATCGGGATCGCAGTCGCTACACTCAAGAGCGGCCAGAACCTCAACTTTGCCGTGCCGGTTTCGTACCTCACGTCGCTACTGGCAGATTTGAAACCAGCCGAACCGCTCAGTGCCGCCGCAGGACGCGGACAACCGCGGCCAGTACGAAGGAAACCACCCCAGGCGGCGACCGCACCGCCTAAGGAGGACTCTAAGGCCGGATCACATCTTCAGCGCTGCGCCCAGATGACAGCCGACGCTCGCAGTCTCGAAGCGAATGGGGAATTGTCGCCAGCACTTGTGAAATACCGGGAGGCCGAGTCGGAGTGTCGTGCGGCCGAATCGGAGGGTCGGGGCCTAGTACATCGTCCGATTAGTGCTTTATAGTATATCCCTTTCGCCGTTTTCGCTTCGGTGGATGAGCAGCTTGATATTCCTGGGTGGCCTCGATAATGCGCTGCAGTTTCTCCGGGCCCTTCGTCCACGTGAAGGGCGAGCAGTCTTGATTGTAGTGGGCAATAAACTGAACGAGGAAGTCTTGGAGTTCGCGCCGGGAGCGATGCACGCTGTGCGACAGCCCTTGCTTGCCGAGAATGCTAAAGAAGCATTCGATGAGATTCACCCAGGAGGCGTGCGTGGGAGTGTGGTGGAAGTGCACGTGAGGATGGCGCCGGAGCCAGCGCCGGGCGGCCGCGTTTTTGTGAATGTTCAGGTTGTCCAGGATCACGTGCATCTCGCGGGCGGGGAAGGCGGCGACGACGTCACCCAGGAAACGAAGGAAGTTGACCGAGGTGCGACGCTGCTTAACGTGAGCCAGGACTTGTCCCGTGGCGATTTCCAGAGCGGCCAGCAAGGCTTGCGTGCCGTGACGAACATATTCGCTGGTCCAACTCCGCGGCCTTTGGGCGCGCAAGGGCAGAAGGGGCTGGGTGCGGTCCAGGGCTTGAATCCCCGTCTTTTCATCCACGCACAGCACCAAGGCGTTTTCCGGGGGATCCAAGTACAGACCCACGATGTCCAGCAGTTTGGCCTCGAAGTCCGGGTCGGGGCTGAAGGTGAAGGTGCGGAGGCGATGAGGTTGCAAACCCGAAGCCACCAGCATCTCGTGGACGGTGCTGCGCGGCAGACCGACCTCCCGGGCCAGGGTGCGCACGCTCCAACGGCCTTGAAACTCCGGCTGCTGGCAGGCACGGCTCTGGACGCGGTGCCAAACCTCGCGGCCGTGCTTGATCGGACGCCCCGAGCGCGGGGCATCCTGAAGCCCTTCCAATCCGCGTTGGGCAAAGGAGCGTCGCCATTTCCCTACGGTCACTTGGGGCAGGCCAAGGGCGGAGGCGATTTGCTGATTCGATCGCCCCTCCGCTGCCGCCAGCACGATCCGTCCCCGCAGGGCTAAACCTTGTGGGGTCGAAGGGGCTCGTACGAGATCTCGCAAGGTAGCTTCGGTCACAGAATTCAGACTCAACGTCGGGGCGACTCTTGGCATCACCCGACTCTAACAGAAACCGGACATATTACAAAGAACTAATCGGACGATACACTAGCCGTAGTCCACTACAATCTTGGGCAAGCCCTTGCTGGGCAGAAGAGGTGGGACGGGGCCATTGCTGAATATCGCGAATCAATGAGCTTGGCGGGCGAGGAAGACTCGGACTGTCACGTAGGAATCGGGAACGCGCTGGAGGGCAAAGGCGACCTCGACCGGGCTATTGCTGAATATCGGCTGGCACTCCAAACCTTCAAACCCACCGCGTCGTACGTGCCCGCGCCGTACGACGAGCAGTGGCGAGCAATCGACCGTGGCAATTTGAGCCTTATTCGCGAAGCGCTCGGGTTTGCCTTGTTCCGCAATCAGGATATCGATGGGGCAATCGCGGAATTCCGAAAAGCTGTTCGGCTAAGGCCGAGTCATTCGGCCGATCATTATTTCCTGGGTTTCCTGCTCGAACAGAAGGGTGATCTTCTGGCCGCCCTGGAGGAATACCGTACCGCGCATGAGCTTAACCCCAACTCTTCGGAAGCTCGCGAGGGCTTCGATCGGGTGAAGGAAAAGGTCGCGATCCAGGAGGATATCAGAGAGTGGCGGGAATACGTGCGTCAGTCCCCCGAGGACCCTTTTGGTCACAGAGCACTCGCGCTTAAGTTCCTCTTGGCGGGAGATTTGGAAGGTGAAATCGCCGAGTACCGGGAACTCGTTCGCCTTGAGCCCGTCAAGGTCGAACACCGCGTTTTACTGGGACAGGCACTCCTGAGGAAGGGCGATCTAGAATGGGCTATGGCTGAGTTTCGAGAGATTCTACGCCAAAAGCCAGACTGGTACCCTGCTCACTCAGGTCTTTGTCGCGCGCTCGACCGAAGTGGTGATTTGGACGGAGCCCTCGCAGAGTGCCGTGAGGCCGTAAGGTTGGGATCAGGAGATGGTGAGAATCACGCTGCTCTGGGCGACTTACTCTTCCGCAACAACGACATAGATGGTGCTATCGCAGCGTATCGAGAGGCGGTGCGCCTCCAGCCCAAGTCCCCCAAGCACCACACCTCTTTGGGGAACGTGCTTACCTGGAAGGGAGACTGGGCAAGCGCAACGTATGAATTCCGTGAAGCGATACGACTCGATCCTGACGATGGTGCAGCCCATCATGGCCTTGGTCTGGCGCTCGAACACCAGGGCGATTGGCAGTCGGCTCTGGACGAGCACCGCAAGGCATGTGACCTCGACCCTCAGAATCCGAGGTTTCAAGACGATTACGAGAGACTCCTAGAACAAGGACGAAAATGATTTCTGCATCCACGCCACACTTATCATCTCCTCTCCGTCTCGCGGCGTGCCTCACCGTCTGCATTGAGCCACTCAAGTCGGTCCCAAATGTGACTTCGGAAACGAAAAGCAACCCTCCTGACAGCCGTTCCTGAGCCTCTTCTTCAAGGATCAAAACCCGGACATAGAGCGTGCCTGACACGACGTGGGCACGCCGGATTTGCACTAGAAATGCGTCGGCTTCCGCGTGCTATTGCTGAAGGCGCAAACCGAAGGTTTGTCCGCGAGGGCAGACACCACAACTGAGCTTGGGCGGCGGGCGCTTTCTCTTGCCCGAACGAGGAGCTTGGAAGGGCCGTAGCCCGAGGCCATTTTTCCCTTGACAAACATATTTAGCACTAATTAAGATATGAAACGTGAAGAATCCTCACGCGGTAGCTCTTGGGCAGCTTGGGGGTGAAGCACGCGCGGCCCGGACGACCTTGGAGCAACGCCAGGAATGGGGTCGGCGCGGGGGCTTGGCGCGGGCGGAGGGGCACAGCAAGGAAGAGCTAACGCGGTGGGCGAAGATGGGCGGGAGGCCCCCAGGGAGCGGGAAGCAACGCCCGAGATCGAAGAATGGAGGAAGCAAATGAGACGAGATAATGACGGGCTACATAAGCGGCGGGGAATTTGGCACTACCGCCTCAAGATTGGCAGCCGGTGGCGCGAGGTGTCGGCCCGGACGCGCAGTTACGTGGAAGCCAAGAAGCTGCGCCAGAAAGCCCTGAAGGATCAAGACGAAGGCCGACTGCCCTCGGACATGGCCAAGTGGTCGTTCGACAGGGCGGCGGCGCAATGGCTGGCGGGTCGTGAGCAGCAAGTTTCGGCCAACACCCTGTCGGCGCGCACGTACGATAGCGAACGCTACTTGCTACGGTCCCTGTCAAGGGGGTTCGGCGGCAAAAAACTCGGTGAAGTCACAAGTCACGATATTGAGGACTACCGTCTACACCGCGCCCGCACTGTTAGTCCGCGCACTGTAAATGTGGAAATGAAGATCTTCCGAATGATCTTGCGTAGAGCGAAACTCTGGACTCGCCTGGTAGATGATTACAAGCCTCTGACCGAGAACAAGCGAGGTCCGGGACGTGCTCTGCGCCCCGAAGAGGAGAAACGCCTCTTCGAAGTGGCTTCCAGTAATCCGGATTGGGGGGTTGCCTATAACGCTGCTGTGCTCGCGGCTCACACGACGGCGCGGAGCGAGGAGATCAGGGGCTTGCGGGTGGCCGACGTTAACCCGATCGAGCGGACAATTACCATCCGGCGGTCCACAACAAAGACTGACGCCGGCTGCCGTGTCGTCCCGCTGGACAATGCAGCTACTTGGGCCCTTGTTCGGCTGATTGAGAGGGCACGGATCTTGGGAGCGACGAACCCTGAGCATTATCTCTTCCCTTTCAGCCGGTTCCGCCAGACCAAGAACGGCGGTTCCCCGACCGGCCGCGGTCACGATCCCACAAGGCCCGCGACCAGTTGGCGCTCTGCTTGGGAATCGCTTAGGGAGAAGGCGGGCATGCCTTGGCTCAGGTTTCACGACCTTCGTCACCACTGCATCACACGGCTGGCCGAGTCAGGCGCTCCTGACCATGTGATCATGTCGATCGCCGGACACGTCTCCAGGGAGATGCTGGAGCACTATTCGCACATTCGCATGGAAGCCAAACGCACAGCCGTGGCGGCACTTGACCGGCAGGATGACTTGGTGAGGACAGAATCTGACCGGCTGCCAGTTAACTGATGGAATCCACTAGGTGGCCCCTGCTCGCTGATTCCCTTCTATCGGTTTTTTCCCAGACTAGGCAGCCCTGCCGAAGTGGCCCAGACGGAGTTCCGGCGACGGGACCTCCGAGTCCCTGAGGGTTTTCGTCCGTCCAAATTCGAAGATGCATTGGAACGCCGTTGCCGGAGTGCCTGACTACGTTTGCTGAATTCGAGACCTGAAATCTTGCCACTGCGCCAAAGCTCCAAAAGACGGGCCCTGTCCATCGTACACTCCGATTCTGGGAGGTCGCCGGAATCGATGAATGCTATCACTCAAGATTTTGTCAGACAAGGGATCAACCTCCAAAGAGCATCGGCGCAAGCCTCGAGGCGGTGTTTGGCAAAGAGGGTGGTGTGCCGCAATTGGAGTCTTGGACACGAGCGCTCACCCGTGTTGACTAGGCCGTCCACACGGATGTCCACACGAATGAGGTCTCGTCCACACAGGAAGACCGAATGTTACGGAGTGCTACCAAGGGAGCCGAGGGTACGGTAAGTTGAGGCGTTGCGGTGGGTTGGCGCGCACTCGATGAGAGTCCGTAACGCCCAGTATCACAGGACTCCACTTCCTACGAAGCAAGGGGTCGGGAGTTCGAATCTCTCCGGGCGTACCATTCTCCTGTTTTGGCCACTCCGCAGATTAGATCGAAGGGCTTTCTGTAGGTAGGATAAACACTTGCGGCGTCCAACCGGCAGTTCGAAAGTACGATTCGCAGCAATTTGGCTCTTTCCGTCGAATTCTGTCTAACATACAGAGAATAGGCCTTGTTTGCGAGTTCTAAAATCCTGACGCTATCCAGGGCCTGATCGGGGTTAATCTCGCTCAGTCCTTGAATTGCCATCAAAATCTGTTGCTCCTCCAATCGCCACTCTTGCGTTTTTCTATGCCAGAAGTCCTCAGTGATCTTGCCGTCGAGCTTATCGAGGTACGCCCGGTCAATCCGATGTCGAACAGCTTTGAGGCGTTGGTTCAGCCGTTCTATCTCGCGCTGATTGTGCTCCTGTGTGCGTCCCCTGTCTTGAATCATGGCTTTCTGCAAAGGACCCAGCACCTGGTCCGGAATGTGAATGTTCGTCAAGACCTCGCCCAAACGCTCTCCCAGTTCCTCTTTCCGAAAGTAAGGTAATTCACACTTCCCTCGGTACCCGGTGCAATGATAGTAGGCGTACTTCCCTTTCTTGAGCTCCGCTGTGACCATACAATCGTCATAGGCGCACCGGAGAAGGCCCGAATAGGCAAACTCATGCTTCCTGTATTTGGGTCGGTTATGGCCTCGGAAGACCATCTGCACTCGTTCAAATAGTTCACTTCCGACAAGGGGCGTATGGGTTCCTCTGTAGGTCTTTCCCTCCCAAACGAATAGGCCAAGGTAGAACGGATTTTTCAGGATTCGCTCCAGGTAGCTCCTCGATTGGCATATGCCAAACTCTTCGACAATGCGCCTTCGCAGCGTGCCCAATGAATACTGGCCGCTGGAATAGAGTTCATAGATTCGCTTAAGGATGGGAGCCTTTTCAGGATCCACTTCGATCGTTCTCAGTAACTGATTGTTCCGGTAGCCAAAAGGTGGGCGACTTGGATAAATTCCCTGCTCGGCTTTTTCCCGCATCCCCTTGCGGACCTCTTCTCTCAAATTCTCAATAAAGTTCCGCGCGATGACGAGCTGAATCCCGTGCACCAGCTTCGTCTGGGATTTTGAATCTTTGCTGATGACCTGGCCTTCCTTGGGAAGATGAACTTCCACATTCAAATCTTCCAACGTGACAAAGTCCCGGAAGTTACGATACAAGCGGTCAGTCTTTTCAACAATCACCACCCGGCAATCCGGATGTTGCTTCAAGAATTGGAGCATTTCGCCAAATTGCTTTCGTCCTGTCGCTTTGGCTGTTTCAACATCAACGAATTCTCGCACGATTGTGAAGCCAAGTTTCGCGGCATAGTCGCGAAGCAGCTTGAGTTGCGCGGGGATCGAATACCCCTCCTTTTCCTGGTCTTTACTGGAAACGCGGGCGTAAAGAATGGCTCTTCTCACCTAATCCCCTCCGGACATTCGCTTCAAGATTTCCTCGTGCCGTCAGTCTAAGGTCTGAGGTATGGAATCTCAAGTCCAAGGATTTCGGCTCCCACGACGACCGCGCAGCAGGTCGCGACCGAGGGCAACGACAAAGGCCGACGTGACTGAATTCAGCATGGTCCGTCACCATTAGGAGGGCGATCCCATTGGTCTAAGAGTTCAAAGAATCGCCGGAGGAGAGCTACGGCGGTAGGGTCAAGGGTGTGGGCTGGTAGGACTGTCTCTCCGTGTAGTCCCTGGAGATACGTTCGGTCCACGGGATTTTCAGCTGGTTGACTATCCCCCCTCTGGACAATCTTATTTTGGGCATACAGCCGTCTGGATGGCCCCTCGATATTCAAAGGGGGTTCTAAAGCCCGCCCTAACCCACGGTCTGTATCACTTAACTTTCCCATCGGGACCCAAGCCTTCATTTCCCGTTCGTCTTGGTTAATTGAGAATCGGAAGCGAGGGTATTAGCTCCCTTCTCTTCCTGGCTTGCGGCTTTCGATCCAGCTGCCGGAGTAGCTGCCCGAGCCAAAGCGCGTCTAACTCGGGAGACCGGAATGTCGAGTCTCCGCCCAATCTCACGCAACGACAGGTTCTGACTCCGGAGGCGGATAATCGGCTCCGCGTCGACCCTCACGCGAGGGCGCCCGATTCGTTTGCCCAGGGATCGGGCGTGGGCGATGCCAGCCCGAACACGCTCCGCAATCAGATCGCGTTCAAACTGCGCTACAGCGCCGAAAATCCCGAACAGCAACTGGCCGGTGGGTGTGGTCGTGTCTACACCTTCTGTTGACTTCAGCCCGCAGTCTGCCGCGGCCATTAAGGTGGCCGGGCGCGTGGCGATGGCGTTTGGCGCGGAAGTTTTGGCGCTCCACGCTCATCGCCTGGAGGCCCCTGTATACTTCACCCGTGCACAGATCCGGGCCCTTAACGCACAACTCAGGGGGAGCGCCAAGTCGGGGCGCGCATACCTGCGCGACTTCGCGGACCAACACTTGCCCGCGAAGGTCCCGCACTCCGTATTGCTGGCGGACCGTGATCCGGTCTCGGCCATTCAATGCGCCATCCGCGACTGGCGGCCCGGGCTGGTGGTGATGGCCACTCACGGTCGGACCGGCCTGACGCGCCTTCGTCTGGGCTCAGTCATGGAGAGCGTCGTCCGACAAAGCACCGTTCCGGTATTGACCGTGGGTCCGGGAGTGAAGACCGCACTTTCATTCGCCCCCATCCGTCGCATCCTATGCCCCGTGGATCTCGAGGACTCGTCGCACGCGGTATTTCACCATGCCGCCGCGCTGGCGGAGGCAACTGGAGCCGAATTGATCGTGCTGACCGTGGCCAAGGATGGGGCCGAGGAGCAGACCCTGGGGACGATCCGCGAGCAACTGTGCGCTTGGGTTCCTGGCGACATGCGAAACCGGTGCCCGATCCGCGAGGTAATCCGAAAGGGACAACCTGCCGAGCAGATCGTCGCGGAAGCCAAGGCCGCCCGCACCGACCTGGTGGTGGTCGAAGCGCGGCCCCGCCGGTTTCTTGATTCAATTCTCTTCGGTTCAACCACTGAATCGGTGATCCGCAACTCCCCGAGCCCCGTCCTTTCGGTTATCAGGAAGCCAGTATTGTCGGATTAGCAGGACGCCCCTGCTGACCGAACCGCAGAGCGCCGAGAAGCATCGAAAGAATCAGGACGCGATAATGGATGTAGGGCCGACCGGAACCTGTTTCGGCGAGGCCGGAAGGTCGGCAAGAAGAGTTCGAGGCGCAAGGCAGCGCGCCCTGATTCATTCGACCCGTTAGGAGGTTCTTATGGAGGTCAAAACAGCTTATAAAGTATTCCGATTCGAAGGCGAGGTCCGCTGGAAGTCAGGGCGGCGCGGGGTGATCTGCTCTTCCGGAAAGCCGGAGGTGGAGGTTTCGAGTCCCCCGGAATTCAAGGGCGAGGCGGGGATTTGGACTCCGGAGGACATGTTCGTGGCTTCCGTCAACGCGTGCACGCTGATGACGTTCGCGGCCTTCGCGCAGCAAAAGGGCCTGGAGATCATCGCCTACGAGTCCGACGCCGAGGGTGTGCTGGAATTCCAGGAGGGCTCTTATCGTTTTACCGAAATTCTCCTCCACCCGCATATCATCGTGAAGTCACAAGACGACGTCGACATGGCGCGTGAGATCATCGAAAGCGCCCACAAGAAGTGCCTGATCACGAATTCCATCACCGCGAAGGTAAAAATGTTCCCGGACGTTCGAGTGGCTCCGGCAGGATGACACCAGGGGGAGCGAGCGGCCACAGCGGGCTCTTCCTGGCGTGGTTTTATTGTTCGACGAAAGAAAAGCCCACGGAAGTTGCCGCGGCGAGCGTGCCTTCCCGCCTTCTAACTTGTTTCGACCATTCGCACAAACAGGATCGTGACGATCCCGGCCAGCAGCAATACCATGTGCCGCAGACCGGAGCGGGGACTCATCTCGCGATGAAGGCCAGGAATCAAGTCCGCTGCGGCGACATAGTTGAAGCTCGCGGCGGAAATGGCCAGGACGTAAGGGACAATCCCAGTCAGCGATGAAAGCACGAAGTAAGCAATCAGTGCAACTGGCGTTGTCATGGCGCTGGACAGCAGGTTGAAGGTGAGCGCGCCCCCCTCTATCCGGGATTACGCTGACCGCACGTGACATGCCAGCTAGGTTCGGGGCACGCTACATGCATTACTCGGCTCGCGTGCCGACAACTACCGGGCGCTCAAGAAACTTGCCCTGCGCCCTTGCGACAGGAACCTGTTCCTGAGTCAACACGGCCTCAAGGATATACAAGCGGTGGGAGACCCTAGTGAAACGGGCGCTTACCTCGGCCATCCGATCCGTCTTAACCGGCCTTAAGAATCGAACCGTCAACTCGCCGGTCACGGCTTCGATCCCGTGGGCAAAAAGGCAGTTTGTCATTGCCCCATCGAGAAGTGCGGCGATAACACCACCGTGGAGTTGTCCCGGGTAACCTTGGAATACTCTGTGACACGGGAATTCGGCGTGCACGACGCCGGCTGCATCGACGTGGTACTCGACCCGTAAGCCTAGCGGGTGCGAGGGTGCGCACACCACACAACGCTCATGTCCTTGATTTCGTAGCTCTGACAAGCTTTCTCGCATCTGTCCAGTGGTCACAGGCGTTTTTTCCTGCCTTCTTAAGCTCGCCCCGCTTTAACCGCTCGATGAGTTGAACCGCCGGGACACCTTCAGGCCCACACCATGCGCGTATCCCGGCGGCTTTCAGAGCTTCGAGGGCACCCTGCCCAATGTCGAAGAAGATGGCGTCCGTACAGCGGTGCCGCTCGAGAATGTCGATTACTCCCATCCCGTACAGCAACGAGTTCCTCTCAAGGATGGGTTCTCGCCCGTCTGTACTGCAAATCAAGACCCACCCTGCCAAGCCAAACTGCGGTGAAAGGGATGACTCCGCATCGGGCCTCACAACCGTCAGGCCAACCTTGGTCATGGTTACCTCCTGGGTTGGCCGGAAGAGCTTGGCCCTGACCGGTCTGGCACGTGACCTCGATTGCCTGCACCTTTTCATCGCAAGGTCAGTACATTGCCCACTCCGCCGGCAATGTAGTTCTCCTTGTATTCCGCCTCAAGTCGTTCACGCGCACGCTCACCCGAGCAGTGGGAAGGTACTACCTTGTTGACCCTCAACTTTCGGAAGTCTTGAATGATCCAATGGAGTTCGTTGTCTGAAGCAGAACCCAGATGGAACCCGCCCATGACCAGGGCGATAGCTCTGTTCGGCACCACTTCTTTGGCTCTTCTCACGATGTTGACGATTCCCGGGTGCGCGCATCCGGTGAGCACAACCAGTCCTTCGCTCGTGTCGATCACCAAGGATTGCTCTATTGGGCTTGTGCCCATCTCCCCGGTCGTAAAGACCCCTTCATCTATCTGCAGGGCACCAGTTATGTCCCGATAGCGGGCGCCGGAAGTTGTAATGGACTCCCTTACCGAGTCTGGAAAGGACGCCGGTATGTAGACCTCGACATCGCTATTCACTTTCAGGTATTCCTTGAGACCCCCGAGGTGGTCCGGATGAACATGAGAGGTGACAACCTTGTGGATATCTTTTGGCCTGATTTTCAGCTTGGCCATGTTTGACAACAGAATTCGACCATCCGAACCCGTGTCAAAGAGGATGTTGACGGAAGGACTCATCACCACTGCGGCGAACCCCCATTGGGTAGTCAGTTCGGGATTCACGGCATAGTTGTCGAATACTGTAATGATCGGCACCTCGTGACGGGTTGGAATGGGAGAAGATTCTCCTCGGATCACACTTGTGACCACGATTGCTCCTCCGATGGTGACGCCCAATAAGACGGCCGGGGCAGCCCGCAACCATTGAATTAACATCCTTCTCAAGGCCATGAGTTCGAGCCCGTTCCCTTCTGCGCAGAGCCACCACGGGGCTGTGGGGAGGGCGTCGGCGCGAACAAGACAACTCCCTGCTATAAAGGCGTTCGCCGCGGCTCTCCCTCGTCGAGCGAGACATCCCGACAGAAACTGGCTTTCGAGGGCAACTATCCTTGAATCCGGGGCTGTGGCTGGAGATGTGTTCTAACGAACTCTCCCAGGCTCGCCGCGCTCACGGGCTTCTCGAGATAGTCACAGGCTCCCAGCTGCATCGCCTCCAGGTAACAGTTCATGTCCGCTGAGCGGGTCAGCACGAGTACAGGTTTGTGACGATCCTTCTCAATGGCCCGCTCCAGCACGCGCCGACCCTCGAAGGCCGCGCTTCCCTGGCTGACGATGACCATGTCCACAGGTTCGTGATCCAGACAAGCAGCCCCCTCCGCATAAGAGCGCACGCAGTGTACTTCGTACCCGCGCTGACGAAGCATCCCGCAGTATTCGCACACGTCGCGCACATCCTCATCAACCACAAGCAATTTCGCCTTGGAGGGCTCCTCCCTCCGCTGGTTTTTCCTATCACCAAAACCGATACTCGCCATCGGCCACCTCCAACCCTACTCGCCCATCATTTCCCCCGGGCACGAGATCCGCCACTTGAACGGGACCAAGGAGCAGCAACACAAGACAGACGTTGTAGGTTGCTGAATTCCCATACCGCGAGCTTCGAACCTCTGATAAGCGCATTCACATCCATTCAATGGTCACACGCGTTTTCACCTCCCTTAAGTTCACCTGCCATGAAGGCGGCCACCAAGCGGTCGGGAATGTCACACTGGGTGCCCACGGTCACCTGAATACCCTGTTCGGCAAATAGCGTCATGGCGCGTTGCCCCATCCCAGCGGCAATGATCGTGTTTGCTCCCCGTTCCGCCAGCCAAGGTGGCAGGAGCCCCGGCTGATGCGGGGGAGCCTCGATGTCCTCCCGCTTGAGTATCTCCTTTCTCGTCAGGTCCACGTCGATCAGGGCAAAACGTTCGCAGTGGCCGAAATGCATCGACAGTTTTCCATCCGCCAAAGGAATGGCAATTCTCATGTAGGTATCCTCCTTGTCCTTTGTGTGCTTCTTGAAGCCTTCTTATGCATTTTCTTCATCCAGCGCCGCGAATTGCCTGAGGAGATTCCGCAAGATTGAGCAGCGCCGAGGGAAACACCTGGTACTCACTTCATTCCACGTGTGAGTCCTGCAGACCCAGATGGCCCCATACGCGTCGAACATCCTCTGCCGCGGGGCCGTCAGTTTCCACCACGGTGCGCTCCTGCATTTGAGCGAGGGTTACGGTTCGGTCGTAGCGGATTCGGCCGACCACGCGGGCACCTGCCTGGTACGCCTTGTTCTCGATTCGCTCTGTCATCTCGGCATTGAGATCCCACTTGTTCACACAGACTGCAGCCGGAATGGTGAAGTGTCGAGCCAAGGAGAGAACTCTCTCCAAATCGTGTTCACCGGCCACGGTGGGCTCGGTCACCGCCAGGACCAGGGAAGCGCCGGTGACTGAAGCAATCACTGGACACCCGATCCCCGGCGGGCCATCCACGAGAACCAGCGGATGCCCCTCTTCCTCGGCGATGCGACGGGCTTCGCGGCGCACCGTTGCGACGAGTTTGCCGGAGTTCTCAGCCGCCACGCCCAGACGGGCATGAACCATCGGGCCGCATCGGGTTTCCGAAACCATCCATTCACCACAGACGCGCTCTGGGTAATCGATGGCCTCCACGGGGCAGAACCGGACGCACACCCCGCAGCTCTCGCAAGAGAGAGGGTCGATGGAAAAGGTCGCCTCTCCGGCTCCCCGTCCATTCATCCTGACCGCCTCGAACCGGCAGTACGCCAGGCACGCCCCACAGCCAATGCAGACTGCCGGGCGGATAACGGCTTCATGCCCGCTACGGAATTCATGCCATTCGTTAACTCGAGGCGCAAGGATCAAGTGCAGGTCCGCGGCGTCCACGTCGCAATCGGCAATGACCGGGCGGTCGGCCAGCACTGCGAACGAGGCGGTTAGACTGGTCTTTCCAGTTCCGCCCTTGCCGCTGATGACTACAAGCTCTTTCATGCTTCCTTGTCTTCCTCTGAGTGCTTTCGCGTTCCTCTTACGACATATAAGCTGGCTTCGTCGGTCGCTTGACTTTTGAATATGTTCCCGTCTTTCACACCCATGAAATACTCCGTCTCAATCTGAAAATGCTCCGCAATGGCGCACTCAATCTCCTCGAGGTTCGTGTGACGGATTTTTCGCACGTACGAGTTGGGCTCTTGGGCCTTCTCCTTGTAGAACGCCGACTGAGGGTTCAGCAACATGACGATGAGTTTGCCACCCGGGCGAAGCACCTGCTCCGTCTTCTCCATGACCTTCCTGTAATCTTCAATGAACTGCAAGGAGGTGACATAAATCACTGCGTCGAAGCTGGACTTTGGAAAATCCATATCCTCTGCGCGCCCAGCAACGGTCCTGATGTGATCCGGTGCGCAGGCCAGCGCCTCTTGCGAAACATCCAGTCCCGTAACGCGAAACCCACGCTCGCTCAATTGGGATTCTATGATCGCGGGCCCGCAACCAATGCTCAGCACGTCCCGGCTTCCTTCCAAGTGCTGCAAGAGATACTCCAGTTCGGTCCGGAAGATTTTCTGCCAGAATTCGGTACGGCAGGTCTGCAGGTACGTTTGAGTATCATCTGACCTCTCTGTGGTTCCGGGCGTCCCTGCGTGAGATCGAGCCATTACGTTGACTCCGGTCTTTCCACCTGCGCTAGTGCCGTTAATGCGCGGGGAATCTTTCATGCCTCTTCCCATTGTTCACCTGCGATGGCTATGCCGCAGCCGGCCCCGCCTATCAACCATCTCCTTCGCACGGCGGTTTGTCACAGCGCGCACTTCGTCCGCAGCAGGTCGTTCCAATTTCGTCCAGAGAGCATGACGTGGTTTGGTAGCCGGAGCGATTGCGGCCAGCCCCCTTCAAGATAAAACCAGCTCCACCGCTGATAAGCTGACACACTTCGCCGCGGCATTCAGGACATTCTGTCAGCGGCTCTTCCGTGATGGACTGCCGCCGTTCGAACCGCTGGCCGCACGCCTTACATTCGTATTCATAGGTCACCATGGTTCATACCTCCGCCAGCTTTCGCAACCCCATGGTCTTTTCCCAAAGGCTCTCGAAAAGACCGCGGTGTTCGGGCAGGGCATCGACAATGAGGCTTCCCCTGGAATATGCTTCCGCAATCCGGCGATCATCTGGAATTTCGACCAGGATGGGAATGTTCTCCTCCGCGCAGAACACTTGCACGCGATCGTCGCCAATCCCCATCCGGTTGACGACGACACCAAACGGAATTCGGAGCTCTCGCACCATTTCCACAGCCAGTTTGAGGTCGTGTAGGCCAAAGGGGGTCGGTTCGGTAACCAACACCACGAAATCCGCCCCCCGAAGCGCGGTGACCACGGGGCACGAGGTGCCAGGGGGCGCGTCCAGGATTGCGGGCGTCCCGAACTCAATTCGAGCCTTCACCGCCCGGACCAAGGGCGGGGTCATGGCAACCCCGACGTCGAGGCGGCCTTGGATCAAGTAGACGTTGTCCGCCTCCAGAATCTCGATGGTGCCAATACGCCGGTCCGTTTCCCGGATAGCCCGGCGGGGGCAGACCATGGCACAGCCACCGCAGCCGTGGCAGAGTTCGGGAAATACCAAGGGCACGGTCTTGAGCGATACGATGGCGTGGTACTGACAAAACCGGCTGCACTCGCCGCAACCGTCACACAGGGATTCGTTCACTTCCGGGATGGGAATAGTGACCGTCTCCAGGGAACGAAGCGCGCCCTTCAGAAACAGGTGAGCGTTCGGCTCCTCCACGTCACAGTCCAAGAGTTGCACATGGGAACCGTATACTTGCGCGAGGTTCACGCAAACCGTCGTCTTGCCAGTTCCCCCTTTCCCAGATGCCACCGCTATTCTCATTTCTTCTCCGCCATGCTGACAAAGACGGCAGCAGCAATGACCGTGGTCCACAATCCGTGCTTGTCGCCAATTGCAGATTGGGTTGTATTTGTCGTGCGGACTATAAGGCCACCCATTTTGTACTGCTCTTTACGAGCGTCGTAGTCCGAGTCGGCATCAAAGGGGACACCAAGTGTCGTCGCCAGCATCTGCGCGGCAAGATCCTCGGCATAGTCACCAGCTTCCTGATCCGTTTGCCCGTGGCTGTGATGTTCCGAAAGATATCCATATCTTTTGTGGTCACGCGGTATGGCCAGCCCCACCGAGGCGGAAACCAAGCGGTGCGGCTCATTCGTCGAGTTCTCAGCCATTACACAGAAGACGATTCCGCCACTACGAAGTTGTGCCAGGCCGGTTTCGCGGGGCACAATTTTGCATCCGGGAGGGAATATTGAACTGACACGAACCAAGTTGACGGATGCTATTTGAGCATCCCGAAGGGCCAATTCAAAACTCGTCAGTTTTTCTCGATAGCGGCCGACACCTTTGGTAAGAAAGATGCGTTCCGGGATGAAAGGACCCATCAAAACTCCTCTTGCGTAATCGGCACGCTGACGGTTTCTTTCTTGGTCGAGGACCCCTTCAGATGCAGGGGACCATTCGGTGCTGCCACGTCACAGTCCAGGAGTTGCACATGGGAGCCGGATACTTCCGTGAGGTTCACGGCGACTCTCGTCTTGCCCGTTCCCCATTTTCCAGAAGCGACCGCGAGGATCATGAAGTGCCTCCGCCTTGGTAACCGCGGCGGCCGCGTTCTCGAGCCGTTTCTTCTTCAACATCATCCTGCCACCCATTGCTCTTCGTTTCGAAGCAGTCGAATTTCGCTGTGTAGGGCTTGATGTCCAAAAGAGGCGTGCCGTCCAGGATGTCGACACCGTCAAGGTGAAGTACATTGCCTTCGCGGCGGACTAGTTCGACAATGCTCAATCCCACGGCATTGGGACGAGAGGGGGCGCGCGTTGCGAACACTCCCCGCTCGATGTCCTGGAGAAACGGCTTCACCATCAACTTCGCAGGGCCTGCCTTGTGGAAGTGATAGATAAGGTAAACGTGTGAAAAACCTTCCAGGTCGCGTAAGCCAAGTGCGAACTCCGGGAACACTTCCGCCCTCCCTTTACAGCCCTTCGCGTACGCCGGCTGGATGGGTGTCTTTTCTGCGGCACAATGTTCGCTACGGATCACGCCGATGGGCCTGTAAGTGATGGCGGTCTCCCTCATGCCCAATGCCTTTCCGCGTCCGCAGACTGAACCCCGGTGAGTTTGCCGGATCGGAATCGCTCAAGAGCCTCGGCCACAGTGAGCGCGTCGGTGCTAAACACCTTGATCCCGGCGGCGGAAAGGACCCGGAAGGCTTTGGGCCCGCAGTGCCCGGTAATCACGGCCTCCACTCCTAGACGTGAGAGGGTCTCCGCGGCCTGAATGCCGGCGCCTTGGGCCGCCTTAATACTCAGCATGTTGTCTACCACTTGGAGGCTGCTCGTCTCGGTGTCGAATACCAGAAACCTCATCGCCCTTCCGAAGCGGGGATCGACGGGGTCCTCTAGGCTGTTGCCCTGACTCGAGACCGCAATCTTCATTGAAGTTTCCTCGCATTCGCAATTCACACACTTTTCGGATTCCGCGACTGAGCCAGCGAGCCTGTAGACGCAGCTCTCGATAATCGTTCGCGCTCTTTCCAAGAATTGAGCCTATTCAGGCTTCTGGCGGTCACTTGCATGGAGTTCGTCCAATCGCTTCTTGATGTCGCCAAGCTTGCCCTGAAGCGACTCGGCTACTTCCTCCAAGTACTCACGCTCGGCCGTTGGCGTAGGAGCCGGGAAGTAAGTTCCCTCTCCCTCCCAACCAGAGCGGACCCATCCGGGCAGGCCGGTGGCACAAAATCGGCCCCGCCATCCGCGACCGCCGCCACCGCCCCGCCCCCGGCCAAAGCCGCGACCGAAGCCGCGTCCAGGGATTGGATTCAAATACCCTGGGACTCCGTAGCCGCCGCCGTAGCCTGCCCCGCGTCCCGTCCTGGGGCCTCGCCCCATCGGTCCAGTACGATCTCCTGCTGGCATGTCACGTTCCTCCTTTCCTCACTAATGAGAAAACGCCTTACCTCGTATCTTTACTGAGATTTCCGCCGACCCCAGCCAGATCCATGTCCTTTGCCTCTGCCACGGCCTCCCCTGGGACCCCGATTAAACAGGAACCTCCCAATTGGTCCGCTGCTCACCTGATCTCCGGCGTTTGACACGTCTTGCCCTTGACAACGGCCAAGGCCCCATCCGGTCCGTGGTCCCTTCCCCATCGGCCCCGTACCATCTCTTTGCGGCATCTTCCACCTCCTTGGCTCACTTCCCACGGGGCTCAGCGCTAGGCTTGCTATTGCTCCCGACAGCTATGCTGAGCCTTCTTTCGGCACCTTTGTTTCATCTATCAATATCCTTAGCAGGGCCATCGGGCTGAGGCCCATTCGGTGCGCTATGATCCGGATTTGTTCCCCTTCACCAGCGACGCCAGTCGCTGCAGATTGCGCATGGAGTCCCCGGACTGCAACGGCGCACCACTCCGAGCCTTGGCGACCCCTTTTTCGATGCCGAGGAGCGTCATTTAACGCCACACTTCATATCTAGGCGACGTCTGTCCCTTCCGGCCTATCAGGGCAGCCTTCATGGCCTGCCAACCGCGATGGGAATGTGCAACCGTCTCACCAAACTAAAGGTCAGACGGAGGAGGGTGAGAAGTCATTTCAGTAAAGGTGGTTGCGGGCGCTTATGAACTTCGAAGAAGAAAGAGGGGGTCGCACCAATGCAACCATTGGGAGGGCTGTCCAGACGCGAAAACGCGACTCGAGCGGCAGACGTGCCGGGAACGGTCGTCCTCTCCGGTCAACGCCAAGACAAGCGCTTTGAGCTTTCGAAATCGGGTGCTCTTGTGGATGCCGAGTTCGCGCGTGGTGGAACGAGTAATAGTCCCTCTCAACTCAACGCAAGGCCATGGCGATCTGATCCGCGACGCGCTTACCGGAAAGAAGCATTCTTCCAAAGATCGGCCCCATGCGCGGCCCCGCAAAGGTGGCGCAGACGCTCATGCCCGCTACCCACAGCCCCGGATAGACCTGGGAAGTGCGATCCACAACGAAGGCTTCT
>Ga0209343_10003273_pt1 | contig 20506 bp, 9 predicted proteins | sample RifCSPlowO2_02_FD_184026 | JGI IMG/M metagenome (GOLD analysis project Ga0209343, IMG submission 184026) | Groundwater microbial communities from Rifle, Colorado - Rifle CSP2_plank lowO2_0.2 (SPAdes) (version 2) | ecosystem: Environmental > Aquatic > Deep subsurface > Groundwater | place: Rifle... | reverse complement strand
TCTTGTCCTTCTATCTCTTCACTAAGAGACATCACTATCGGCTCTTCTCCCATGAGTTCTCCATAGACTAGAGCTAACCAGTCTTTACCTACCCCTGCTTCCCCTACTAATAAAACATGCTCGCCTAGTCTTCTCATCTTACTCATTACTTCTAAGATTCTGTCATTCTCTTCTATTCCTTTAAAATAATGAGTGAGAATATTTGAATCTTTTCTTCTCCAACTATATTTCCCTATCTTTACTTCTTTCTTATTTTTACTTATCTCAATCTTAATTGGAGTAGGTGGAGCTCTCTGTTCCTTCCCTTTTCCAAACTTTCCTTCCCAATATGTTTCTAAAGCATTTCTTTTTTCATGGCTCACTGCTCCCTCTACTCCGCTCATCATGCAGAGGATATTGACCCAACTATCTTCTGGGTTTTCTTTCTTAAATCTAATCATTCTTTCTAATGTTCTTGTGCTAATCGCTCTATCTTTGTTCTCTTTCGCTAACGCTCTTGAGTTATTAGCGATCTTTACTAACTCTTCAATTTCTTTCTTCGTTTGTTCATCTAAAACATTCTCTGGAGTTTGATTCAACACTTTTCCATTCTCTTCCCAGATCTTTTCTAACCATGCTCTTTCTTCTAGTTCTGGCAGATACCCTACCTCTACCACATACATTCTGTCCATAAAATCTGCCATCATGTCGTTCACTTCTACTCTTCCTCCCGGAGGGTTCATGGTCATCACTAAACTAAATCCCTGTTTAGCTTTAATTCTATTGGTAAGAATCTTTCTGCCATCAGGCAATGTGAGTTCTATTTCTCTAGGCAATATAAGCTCTTTAAACTGTAACGCGTGATTCAACACTGCTAAGACGCCGGGAGTAGCTCTATTGACTTCATCTGCAATAAAGGGTCTTCCTTCTAACATGGCTCGAGCGAGTGGAGACAGTTCATAATCTGTGGAGATAGAGTGATATCCGTCCTGATTGTTTTCACTTTTAGTTTTAGGCCAGCAGGTAAGGTCTCGAGTAGTGGTTCCTTCATGCAAGGACATATGTTCTACTTTTCTACGCAGCATTCTAAACACAGCTTTAGTGAGCCAGCTTTTGCCAGTTCCTACAGGTCCTATGACTAATACATTCCTGCCTAAACTAATACCCAGCAATATTTGATGTATGATCTTGTTGTTAGTGGGGGTTTCTTTAGGAGAATACTCATACTCAGAGCTGGGATATTCGGTATCCGTGCCAAGGGGAAGATGGACGTCGCCGCTCACTAATTCGGATCCGATAGCTTGAGGTATTGCATGAGTTGGAGTTGACCCTGCTTCGGCCTTTGCGCGCTCTAAAACTTTATTCTTTGCTTGTGGGAGTTTCCACCAGAAAACCTCTCCACCCAATCCTCCAGAAACCAAAGAGCGGCCGTCGGGCGAGAACTGAATATCCAACACATTTTCAGTTGGTCCAATGAGCCGTGTTCCTTGAGGTGAGACCGTTCCATCTTTGTTCACTCTCCAGTGGAAAACCTTTCTACCCTCTCCTCGAGAAACCAAAGAGCGGCCGTCGGGCGAGAACTGAATGTCCGACATATCTTGAGTTGGTCTAAGGAGACGTGTTCCTTGAGTTGAGACTGTTCCATCTTTGTTCACTCTCCAGTGGAAAACCTCTCCACCATTTCCTCCAGAAACCAAAGAGCGGCCGTCGGGCGAGAACTGAATATCCAACACATTTTCAGTTGGTCCAATGAGCCGTGTTCCTTGAGGTGAGACCGTTCCATCTTCGTTCACTCTCCAGTGGAAAACCTCTCCACCCTCTCCTCCAGAAACCAAAGAGCTGCCGTCGGGCGAGAACTGAATGCCCCACACATATTGAGTTGGTCCAATGAGCCGTGTTCCTTGAGGTGAGACTGTTCCATCTTTGTTCACTCTCCAGTGGAAAATCTCTCCACCATTTCCTCCAGAAACCAAAGAGCGGCCGTCGGGCGAGAACTGAATGTGCCACACATTTTGAGTTGGTCCAATGAGCCGTGTTCCTTGAGGTGAGACCGTTCCATCTTTGTTCACTCTCCAGTGGAAAACCTCTCCACCCTTTCCTCCAGAAACCAAAGAGCTGCCGTCGGGCGAGAACTGAATGCCCCGCACAATTTGAGTTGGTCCAATGAGCCGTGTTCCTTGAGGTGAGACCGTTCCATCTTTGTTCACTCTCCAGTGGAAAACCTCTCCACCCTCTGCTCGAGAAACCAAAGAGCTGCCGTCGGGCGAGAACTGAATGCCCCGCACATTTTCAGTTGGTCCACGGAGCGGTGTTCCATTTTTCCAATCCTTCTCCCACTCCTTTTTCATTAATTTATCAATCTCTTTTTCTACAAACTCTCTCCCGCCCTCCCAGTCCCCTATCCTGTACTCTGCTCGGATGATTTCTCCAATATCTTCATCTGGATATTTCTGAATCGCCTCTATGATCCTCTCTAATACCCTCAAAGACATCTTTCTCCACACTTTACCACTGGTGTTGATCCTCTCTTGCATCTCTACTAATTCTCTTATAAATTCCTCTGGTATTTTTACGTCATTCCCGCGCAAGCGGGAATCTAGCAGTTCTGCTGAGCCAATCTTCTGGATTCCCGCTTTCGCGGGAATGACGGCAGTAGTTCTCTTTAAGAACTCTACCCTCTTTTCTTTAGGTAACTCTCTTACTTCTAAGATCGCGCCAAACCTATCTTCAAAATCTTCTCCTAACTCATATCCGCCATAAGGTTCTTTTGCTTCATTCATGGTCGCTATGATTTGAAACCCTTCCCCTCTTTTTACTCTTTTTCCATCTGGCAGCTCTATCTCTTTACTCTGCATCAAATCATTTAATATGGCTCTAGCGCCGGGTCTAGTTTTAGTGACCTCATCAATGATAATGATTTTTCCTTCTTTATAGGCTTTTACAATTTGGCTATATTCCCAGATAGTTAAACTTTTTTCTAATCCTCTCCAAGCCACTAGATCTTGTCCTTCTATCTCTTCACTTAGAGACATCACTATAGGCTCTTCTCCCATTAACTCTCCATAGACTAGAGCTAACCAGTCTTTACCTACCCCTGCTTCCCCTACTAATAAAACATGCTCGCGTAAAGCGCGTGCCCTCAACATCTCTTTGATAATGTCTAAACCTTCATCTGTCCATTTTTGGATAGCATTGTATTCACTTGGTTTTTTAGGCGTTTCACTCAGTTTAAATTCCACATCTCCATCCATAACAATCCAGTAGTTCTCTTGCTTTTTTCTAAAATATTCTACTCTTCCTCTAATTCCTAGCTGACTCATTCTTCTCTCTTCCATGGCTTTTGAGATTTGAGCAGAGGGCAGGTTCCCTAAAATTTCATCCTTAGCCTCTTCTCCATAGAGATCAGCTATGGTTTTTAATGTAGATTCCTTCTTTGTTTCAGTCAAAGATAGAATAAATGCTTTAGTTCTTTCTATTGCGTTTTCTTCAGAAGCGCTGGGATTGTTCCAGTGGTAAAGTTCATGGTCTAACCCAACCATTGCCAACTCTTTAGAGTCCAATGCGCTTGAGTCTAGATAGAGAATCCCTTTATTTAAATCCATGGAGCCAAGAGGACTATATCCTTCTGCTATCACAATGCGAAAATCACGGCTTTGAGGATAATTCTTTAGAACTTCCTGTAAAACAGTATTTAAATTTCTTTCTTTTTCAGGATTTATCTCCTCTCCCCACTCATTGTCTTCTGAAACTCTAGTGATAATCCATTGCTCTTTGCTGGTTTTAGAACCTAGAACTTTTTTATCTTTTTTTCTAATGTCCCAACTCCCTATGTATCGAACCGCCACGCCAAACTCATTTCGTTTTTGTAGAACGTGAGTCATTTCACTGCGGGTTTTAAGATAAGATTGTCTGGTTATTTTTGCTTTTATCCAAGAGCGCATCTCCCAGAAAGAATATTTGGCTAAACCATTAATCAGAATTTGGCTAAAGGTTCGCAACTCTTTTTTCCAAGCTGGATGAAGTTTAAAGGCTGATTCCCCTAGAACAATAGGGATGGAAACGCTAATCAGTAACAAGAGAATTTTTAAAGAGAAAGAGTCTAAAGTAAGATAGGACTCTGCAAGGTAAGAGAATGTGAAATATGCAATGATAGCAATGGATTCATATAACACTTGGCTCATCTGTAAGGAATGCGTAATTTTAATAGAGCTGAATTTAAAGAAAGTTTGTTTAGTGAGTGTTAGAATCTGTTGAAAACCCCGTTGTGTGATTTCATATTTTTTTTGTAAGTGGTTCTGTAGAAGTAAGGCTTCTTTTTCTTCTTCTTTGTTTCCCTTGAGCGCATTAATCGTACTGCGGAACTTGGCTTTTTCAAGGGGGGAAGCTTCTTCCATGCTCTGGAGCCTGGCTCTTAAGTGATAGGAAGAACTGTTTTGCGAGGACTCAAATTTTTTTCCTTCCGCATAAGCAGGGGCAAGCGCTGAAAATAAAAAGAGCCCTGCCAGAACAAGGCAGCTCTTTTGTTTAACAGTTGAAATTTCTATTTTATTCCAGAAATAAATCATCATATTTTTGTTTTTAATGTATGTTTGGTAAACGTACCTAAAGTATGGGAGAAGAACCCACAACTTTTCTTCAACTTTTTGCAACAATTTTGTAACTTTTTTGTATAATCAAAACAGGCGCTTTTATTTGATCTGTAACCTCAAAACGAGACGTTTAGGAACGCAAAGTGAGACTAAACCACTCTTTAAAGAATGAGGATATCTGAGATTGATTGAGAAGGGGATACGCCTATGAGTTTGGCATACTCAGATAGCCAGCGAGACTGATCGTTAGAGAGAAAGAGGGTTCTATGTCTCATTGTATTTGAGGTTGCACTCTTATCAATGAGATGGGAGCGACACTTCCTGGCTGAAACTCGGTTGGAATCTGAGTTTTAGGGAGAACAAAGTGAGTGAGAGTTGAACCTTTGTGAAGGACAAAAATTTCCGTATGAGGTCTTCGCGATGAGGTGGGGGGTTTTAAAACAACTGTCACACGCTGCGTATTTCACTCAATCCTGCCACTAGTTTATTGAACTAATGCAGAACGTCGCGTGGCTCCGAAAGTGGCAGCCATGATTAAAACGTTGGCAGAATTGAGTGAAATACGCACATAAGGAGATTTTATCGTCTAAAGACCCCCTCACCACTTGGTAAAAAGTGCTCTCTCGAGACATGGGCGTTACCTGATCTTTTGGGGATAAAGATTCATCTTGAGGCGGGGCTCTGGCATGGATCAGTCCAGCATAAGCTACCATAAACTGCGGATCAGCAAAAAGGGTTTGGAACCTGCTGACCAGAGAGACAGAAACAAGCTGTGCAGCAATTAAACTTAAGCGCGCGTCAGATTCGACGATTATGCAAACGAGTGCGAGGACAAGGCAACAAAGGAATCATTCACTAATTATGTGGTCAAGATTCTAATAATCGCCTAATTATGTGGCATTAAGCCGATGCATATCCCTGGAAGGCATGAGCTTTGTAAAACCTGTGCAAAAAACGCACATTTGGACTGACTGGAGGATTGTCCGGTTCATGACGCGCCACCAATACGAAGATTCCGAGCAGAAGTTGCCGCTAAACCAGAAACTCGAAACAATTCAAAAAGCGATAGAGAGTGAATCCCATTAATTAAAAAGAATTTGGATAATGTACCTTACTAAACTTTTTCAAGATTTACATTAAGCGGAATTAATTTTTTTTGAGAAAATTTCGGAAATTTTGTGAGCACTAGTAGGATCAATCATCCTATATCCCTTAATGACACTTTCACATAGAAGCTGAATTAGATTATTGTAGTCTCCATGATGGGCCAAATCTAACCCTAGATAATATTTATATTGATCCTCTATCTGAACGATTGCCGGCGCAAATCCTTTGGCAAGAAGTTGAGAATTTATTAGCAAACGTCCAACTCGTCCGTTCCCGTCAAAAAAGGGGTGAATGGTTTCAAGCTGGTGGTGTGTTTTAGCAATATGTTCCAAGGGATCTGTGCCATAGTTGTTGATTTTACTGAATAGAGCGCTCATTTCTAAAGGAACCTTCTGGGCATTGGGTACTACCACATCGGTATTCGTAAGGTTCACGAAACCCGTGCGGTAACGTCCTGGCAGTTTGATGTTGAAATTAAACATTACCATTTCGTGCAGTTTTAAAATAAAGTCCTCGGTTATTTTAAATCCTGGCATTACATGGTCCAGAACATATTCCGCGGCATTTTTATGGTTGATCGCTTCCAGCATTTCATAGAGTTCTTTCCCCTTGACGGTCTTCCCCTCAATAACCATTTCAGTCTCCTTAAGGGTCATGCGGTTCCCCTCAATGGCATTAGAATGAAATGTGACCTCAGTTAGGAATTGTTTTTTTAATGGTTCTGATTCAACGATTCTTTTTAAAGGATTGGGAATGAGTTTTTTAAGTTCTAGAACAATAGGACGAATATCCACATGCTTTTTAAAAGATTCGTCAATTTCTTTTGAGAAGCGAGGGTGAGGGCGATGATTTTCGTAAATCCAGGAATAAAGACGACGGTAGCTTACATCCAAAGCTTTTGCGAGCTTTGTTGGAGATGTGTCCGCTTCTTTTAAAATCAACAATAGTTTTTGTTTATCCGTCAAGGGTAACATAGGATATATTTTTTATATATAAACATAACATATATGATATTTATCATATTAATAATTAATTATAAGTATGACATATGACATAAGAAATGTCAAGTGGGTGGTTCGTACTAACCAGGGTACGAATTAAGAATGAAAGGGGGAAGAGGGGAGGGAGGTTTCTCCCATTAAATATTTGTCCACGCCTCGGGCAGCTTCTCTGCCTTCCCAAATAGCCCAAACAACTAAAGATTGTCCGCGGCGCATGTCTCCGCAAGAAAAAATTCCAGGCGCATTGGTCATAAAATCTTTGTTAGCTTCTACATTGCCTCGATCTGTTAGCTTGATTCCCAGTTGTTTTAAGAGAGTGTTTTTTTCAGGCCCTAAAAATCCTAGAGCTAGAATGACAAGGTCAGCGGCGATTTCAAATTCGCTTCCTGGAATCTCTCTCATTTGAGGGGTTGTGCCATTTTGGCTCATGCTCCAGTCCACCTTGACCATATGAATTTTTTTCAAAATTCCATTTTCACCAGAAAATTTTTTAGTTGAAATCCCCCAGTCCCTTTTGCCCCCTTCTTCATGCGAGCTGGAAGTGCGGAAAATTCTTCCCCATTCTGGCCAAGGATTGTTAAGAGAACGGTTTAAAGGGGGTTGAGGCAGGAGTTCAAAAGAATAAACATTTTTTGCTCCCTGCCTAAGGGAAGTTCCATGACAGTCTGAGCCTGTATCCCCGCCTCCTAAAACCACAACAGTTTTGTCTTTAGCTGAGATAAATTGATTTTCAGGAATTGGGTCGCCTTGATTGCGTTTATTTTGTAAAGGAAGAAATTGCATGGCAAAATAAACGCCTTTAAGTTCTCGTCCTTCTATAGGCAAATCTCTTGCTTGGGTTGAGCCTCCAGCTAAAACCAGCGCGTCGAAATTTTTTCTTAACTCATCCGCGAGAATATTTACCCCTACATGCGCATTGGTTTTAAAAACAACCCCTTCTTCTTCCATTAATTTTATTCTGCGCAAAACCACCCATTTTTCTAATTTAAAATCTGGAATGCCGTACATGAGAAGCCCGCCAATTCTATCGCTCCGCTCAAAAACAGTGACAGAATGGCCTGCTTTATTTAGCTGGTCTGCGGCAGCAAGACCAGAAGGTCCAGAACCAATCACCCCTACTTTTTTGCCAGTGCGTATTTTTGGCGGATTTGGCTTCATCCAGCCATTCTCATAGCCATGTTCAATGATGCCTTGCTCGATGCGTTCAATGGTTACAGGGTTATCATTGATATTTAAAACACAGGAATCTTCGCAGGGCGCAGGACAAATTCTTCCTGTAAATTCTGGAAAATTATTGGTAGAAAGAAGACGATGCAGAGCCTCTTGCCAGCGGTTGCGATAAATTAAATCGTTCCAGTCAGGAATGATATTTCCTAAAGGGCAGCCTTTATGGCAAAAAGGAATGCCGCAATCCATGCAGCGGCTCGCCTGCTCTTCTAAAAGATTTTTTGGAAATTTGGTATGCACATCTTTCCAGTCTTTAAGACGTTCTGCTATAGGACGGTCTTCTGGAAGTTGTCGTTTAAATTCTTTAAATCCTGTTACTTTTCCCATTTTAGATGGCGGCGAGTTTCATCGCTTCCTGATCCAAATGCTGTTTTTCTAAAACTTTTTTATATTCTTGAGGCAAAACTTTTATGAAATGGGGGAGGTGCTTTTCCCAGCTTAAAAGAACAGTTTTTGCCCATGGGCTGCCTGTATATTGAACGTGACGCTGAATCAGGTTTTTAAGTTGTTCTTGATCATTTTTATTTTCTACTTTTAAAAGTTCTACCATTCCCATATTGCAGTGAAGGTTAAAATTTCCATCTAAATCTAAAACATACGCAACTCCGCCGCTCATGCCTGCCGCAAAATTGCGCCCAGTTTTACCCAAGACCACTACCAGACCTTTTGTCATATATTCACATCCATGGTCGCCAACGCCTTCCACCACAGTGATGGCCCCGCTATTTCTTACAGCAAAACGTTCTCCAGCCAATCCATTAAAGTAGGCTTCTCCTGCTGTAGCGCCATAAAGCGCCACATTGCCAATTAAAATATTTTCTTCTGCTTTAAATGTGGATTCTCTATGAGGATAGACAACTATTTTTCCGCCAGACAATCCTTTTCCGCAATAGTCATTTGAATCCCCTTCTAAATAAAGGGCAATGCCTCTTGCAAGAAAAGCGCCAAAACTTTGTCCTCCAGAACCTTTAAAGTTACATTGAATGGTATCTTCCGGCAGCCCTTCATCTCCATATTTTTTTGCTACCTCGCTGCTCAGCATGGTTCCTACGCAACGGTTATAATTTTTTATAGGCTGTTCAATCTTTACTTTCTTTTTATTTTCCAAAGCCTCTTTAGAGAGCTTTATTAAAGTATGATCCAAAGCTTTGGAGAGACCATGATCTTGTTTTTCTATATTTCTTAAGGCATGCCACTTATCTTTAGCTTCTACTTTAGTTAAAAGCGGGGTTAGGTCTAGGCCGTTCGCTTTCCAGTGGTTCACAGCTTTTTTTGTATCTAACATCTCTACTCGGCCAATCATCTCATTCATAGTTTTAAAGCCAAGTTGCGCCATAATGGCTCTCACCTCTTCTGCAACAAAGAAAAAGTAGTTAATAACATCTTCTGGCTTTCCTTCAAATTTTTTTCTTAACTCTGGATCCTGCGTTGCGATTCCTACTGGGCAGGTGTTTAAATGACAGACCCTCATCATGATACAGCCTAAACTGACCAGAGGCGCAGTGGAAAAACCAAATTCTTCAGCTCCTAAAAGCGCGGCAATGGCCACGTCTCTTCCTGTGAACATTTTTCCGTCGGTCTGAACCACAGTTCTTCCTCTTAAACCATTGGCTACCAACACTTGTTGTGTTTCTGCTAATCCTAATTCCCATGGAATTCCGGCATGTTGGATAGAGGTAAGAGGAGAAGCTCCTGTTCCTCCGTCATAACCGCTAATTAAAACCACATCTGCTTTTGCTTTTACAACTCCAGCAGCTACAGTGCCTACCCCTACTTCTGCCACTAATTTTACATGGATCCGCGCTTGGGGGTTAGAATTTTTAAGATCATGAATCAGTTGAGCAATATCTTCAATGGAATAGATGTCGTGGTGTGGAGGCGGTGAAATTAGCCCTACTCCCGGGACTGAATAACGGATTTTTGCAATGTACTCGCTAATTTTATGTCCTGGCAGCTGACCTCCTTCACCGGGTTTTGCGCCTTGGGCAATTTTAATTTGCAAATCATCAGAATTTACTAAATAGCCAATAGTCACTCCAAACCTGCCGGAAGCCACCTGTTTTATGGAGCTGCGGCGAGAATCTCCATTTGGGTCTGGCAAATAGCGTTCTGGATCTTCTCCGCCTTCTCCAGTATTGCTTTTTCCGCCGATTCTGTTCATGGCAATCGCTAAAGTTTCGTGCGTTTCTCTGCTAATAGATCCTAAAGACATGGCTCCAGTGGCGAATCTTTTTACAATCTCTTTTGCAGGCTCAACCTCTTCTATGGGAATAGGGTTGCTGGTTTTAAATTGAAGCAGTCCGCGTAAGTTTAAGAGTTTTTCGTTTTGATTGTTGATTAGATCAGAATATTCTTTATAGGAGTTCGCATTTTTTAGCTTTACCGCGTACTGTAGTTTGCCAATCGTATCTGGATTTAAAAGATGGTACTCTCCTCTTCTTCTCCACTGATATTTGCCCCCTACTTCCAGCTCTTCTCTTAGCTCGGAAATTTTATTTTGATAGGCTTTTGTATGGTTCATCAAAGTCTCTTTTGCTATTTCTTCTAATCCAATGCCCTCAATTCTGGAAGCGGTCCAGGTAAAATATTGTTCAATCACTTCTTGGTTTAAACCAAGGGCTTCAAAAATTTGCGCTCCTCGATAACTTTGTAAAGTGGAAATACCCATTTTAGTCGCTACTTTTAATACGCCTTTATCAATCGCTTTTCTATAGTTAGCTAAAGCCGCGCTTTCTTCTTCATTTTTAATAATTCCATCTTTCACCAGCATGCGAATGGTTTCAAAGGCTAGATAGGGGTTCCATGCGCCTGCTCCATAACCCGCCAACAAAGCAAAATGCATGATTTCTCTGGGTTCCCCGCTTTCAACTACTAATCCTACTTTCATGCGCGTGGCATTGCGAATCAGGTGGTGGTGCACAGCGCCAGTAGCTAAAAGAGATGGTATCCCTGCCATTTCTTGATTTGTATTTCGATCAGAAAGAATCAAAATTTGAATTCCATCCTCAATCGCTTTAGAAGCAGCTTGACAACATTGCTCCAGAGCTTTTTCTAATCCGTTTTTTCCTTCTTTAGCTTTAAAAAGTATGGGAATAGTTCTGGAAAGAATTTTTCCTGTTTTAATCTCTTTTATTTGAGCCAGCTCTTCATTGGAAAGAGTGGGGGAATCTAATTTTAACTGAAGGCAATGTTCAGGAGTTTCTTCAAAAAGATTTTGTTCAGAGCCAAGCGTGGTTTCAAGAGACATGACTAAATCTTCTCTTAAAGGGTCAATAGGAGGGTTCGTGACTTGAGCAAATAGTTGTTTAAAATAGTTAAAAAGATTTTGCGGCCGATTGGATAAAATCGCCAAAGGGGTATCTATCCCCATGGAACCCACAGCTTCCTGGCCGTTCATGGCCATGGGAGACATTAATATTTTTAAATCTTCTATGGTGTAGCCAAAAGTTTTTTGCAGTTGAATGAGTTCTTCAGGATTTTCTATTCCTTGAGGCACATTTTTTGCAGGGGCCAAAGATTCCAAATGAACTAGATTTTCATCCAACCATTTTTTGTATGGTTTGCGGCTCGCTATTTCCTGTTTTAATTCTTCGTCCTTAACAATTTTTCCTTTAAGGGTATCAATCAAAAACATTTTTCCAGGCTGCAATCTTCCTTTATAAGAAATTTTTTCTGGAGGCAAATCAATAACGCCCACTTCTGAAGACATGATCACCAAATCATCTTTGGTCACCACATAGCGGCTGGGACGCAAGCCGTTTCTATCCAGCACAGCGCCAATCACTCGTCCGTCTGTAAAAGCAATGGATGCTGGTCCGTCCCAGGGTTCCATTAAACAGGCATGGTATTCATAAAAAGCTTCTTTTGCAGGATCCATCTGCTCATTTTTTTGCCAGGCTTCTGGGATCATCATCATAATGGCATGGGGCAGAGATCGTCCGGTATGCATGAGGAGTTCTAAGGCATTGTCAAACATGGCAGAATCGCTTCCGTCCGGGTCAATGATTGGCATGAGTTTTGTAATATCAGAACCAAAGAGCGGAGAGGAAAACATTTTTTCTCTGGCATGCATCCAATTGATATTGCCGCGTAAAGTATTGATTTCACCGTTATGGATAATGTAACGGTAAGGATGCGCTCTTTTCCATGAAGGGAAAGTATTGGTGCTAAAGCGTTGGTGCACCATGGCAATTGCGGATTGCATTTGATCATTATTAAAATCCAGAAAAAATTTTGGAATTTGATGAGAAATGAGTTGTCCCTTATAAACCACGGTTCTTGCGGAAAGGCTTGAGATATAAAAATCTTGGGCTGTTTTTAAGCGGGACTCTCTTACGGACTGTTCTATCCGTTTACGGATAACATAGAGTTTTCGCTCAAAGCTCTCTTCATCAGGAAGTTCTTTGTTTTTAGAGATAAAAACTTGTCGAATCACAGGCATGGCAAGTCTGGAAAGTTCTCCGCATTCATTTGGATCAATCGGAACATCTCTCCAGCCAAGAAGATGTTGTTTTTCATCTTGAATGACTTGGTTTACTATTTCTTCACAGATTTTCCTATCGGAGTTTTGACTAGGAAGAAAGATCATTCCTACGCCATATTCTCCTTTTTGAGGCAAGCTAAAATTATTGTTTTTAAGATAAAATTCGTGAGGAATTTGGATTAGGATTCCAGCCCCATCTCCTGTTAGAGGGTCGCAGCCGCAAGCGCCGCGATGTTCCAGGTGAATAAGCATTTCAATTCCCATTTCCACAATTTTATGGGATTTTTCGCCTTTGACATTGGCTACAAATCCAATTCCACAGGCATCTCTGCCTTGGGTTGGATCTAAAAGAAACTTATTTTTCGACTTGGACATCTGAAATTACCTGAACTAACAATTCTATCATTTCCTTTGCAGTTCGTTCAATACTAACCTGTTTGTGGGCATCAAAAGAGGCTCGAATCATTCCAGCTCTTACTTTTGGGTTTTTATAGACCTTATCTAAAGATTCAAAAGCATCCATTAGTCCTTGTGGTTGGGGCTCTCCATTCATATAAGGCACTTCAAATCCGTTTGGCAGATGACCTTCTTTTTCAGAAAAATAAACAGATTCAGGCACAGCTCCGTCTCTGGAAGCGATCACCATGGCTCCATTCACCTGGGCTTTCATAAAACCTGTGGCTGAGGCTTCTCTGCCGTCATCCGCAAGCATAATGGTCGCATCCACGCCATGAAAAAGATTCGGAGCTTCCCAGATATTGTAATTGTCTAAAATCACAACTCTATTTTTTAATTCAGGATCTCTAGTTACTAAATCCAATAGGTTAAAGATCACATGTTGAGAGAGGTTGTCATTTTGATGAATTCTTCCGCCCACTAAAACTACAATTTCAGTTTGCAAAAATCTCCTTTTTAATTCTGGATTTTTAAGCAGCCTGTCCAGCACGTCAAAACGTTTGTAGCTGGTGATTCTTCTGGTCCACAAGACAAAGCATTTGTCTTTTACATCTTTTTTCCAGCTGTACCATAAGCCATACCTTTTCCAAGCCCAATCAATCAGTTCTTGTTTCTTTTTTTCTTTTAAAGCGATCAAGTGATCGTCTGACTTTACATGGGCAAGGGCATAATCCGGATCCTGCCAATCTTTTATGCGTATTCCATTGGTAATATAGTTAATTTTATTTTCAAAGCCTTTTAAAGAAACCATATTTTTCATAACTTCCGCGTGTTTCTTAGAAACCCCATATACCCCGGCAGAAACTCCTATTAAAAGTCTGGTCACATCAATGGTCTTGGAATTTTTATTCCAGTATTGAGGGTCATGCGCCAAGAGAGGATCAATCCGGGCCTTGACGATTTGGGGCTCGTTCCATACAGGATGCGCATACTCTAAAGGGGTGTGGTCATTAAAGATTGTTTTAGTCTCTTGGAAAAAAGGATCTTTTTGAAAGGGATCCATCACTAAAGAGTGGTTGGCAAAAAAAGTAGGAGTTTCGCTTTGAATAATAAAAGATGGTTTTTTATTAAGGGCTTTAAGCAGAGCTAGAGCCCCTCTGCCAATGAGCCAGGACTGTTTTAGTTTTTGGTTTTCAATCCACTCTCCAACATTTTTTTCTGAAGGCGGCGCGTCTTCTGGTCCTGGATAAATAACACTGGCAATTTCCGGCATCTCTAAATAAAAAACAACGCCTTTTCCTAAAGGGGTTTTCCATACATTTATTTCAATTTGGGTACTGTCTGGCATCTCAAGATTTAATTTAAAATCGCATTTTTCCAGAAATTCTTTTAAGTAGCTGCCCACTTTCTTTTTTTCAATATAAATTTGTCCCCATTTTTGGAATCCTTGAATCCAGACATTTTCATATAAGAGACTGATCCCAATGACTTCCACGCCTAATTCTGCTTGGGCAATAATTCTTTCTTTTAAAAGCGGGCCAATACCGCCTACTGAGCTAGACATGGCGCAAGCTCGGGCTAAATTAGCTCCATAGCGTTTGACTATTTGATTTAAAAGGTCAGAATGATAGGCAATTTCCATTGCCACTTCTGCGATGACCAACTTTTCTTTCATGGTTTCTTTAGGAAGCGATATCCGTGCGAAATTGCATCTTCTCAAAACTAATTTTTGAGAGAGCGGCATAACAGTTATTTTTAGCTTCTTCTCTTGAACCCCCGAGTCCGACTATGTTTAAAACCCTGCCGCCACTGGTAAAGAATTTTCCATCTTTTTTTATTGTTCCAGCATGAAAGCAAAGAATATTTTCTTTTTGCTCAATTTCATTGAGACCAAAAATTTCTTTATCTGTTTCATATTTTCCCGGGTAACCGTTAGAGGCTAAGACTGCGCTGACTGCGGTTTGGTTCAATATTTTTAAAGAAATTTTACTTAAGGTTTGGGATATGACCGCCTCCATGATTTCAAGCAGATCTGTTTCAATTAAGGGTAAAATGACTTGCGTTTCCGGATCTCCAAACCGCACATTGAACTCAAGCACGTTAGCTCCATTCTCTGTGAGCATGATCCCAAAGTAAATAATGCCGCGATAATCTAAATTTTCATTTTGCAATCCTTTTAAAAATGGCTGGAGTATGAAACGCTCTATCTCTTTTATTTGGCTTTCCGTAAGAGGCGAGGGAGCGATTGACCCCATGCCTCCAGTATTAGGGCCAAGGTCTTGGTCAAAAGCTCTTTTATAGTCTTGCGCTTGCGGCAGGATTTTTAAGTTTTGTCCGTCACAAAAGGCAAGAATTGAAACTTCCCTGCCCTCTAGTTTGTCTTCCACAATGATTTTTTTTCCAGCAGGGCCAAAAATCTTTTTTACCATCATTTCGCCGATAATTGTTTTTGCTTCTTCCATGGTTTGGCAGATCACCACCCCTTTGCCTTGAGCTAAGCCGTCTGCTTTAATGACTAAGGGAAATTTATAGGTAGTTAAAGAGAGGTTGGCAAGAAAGTTTAGAGCTTCTTTGTGATGTTCTAAAACCTTGAAGTTCGCGGTTGGAATGCCATGCTTTTTCATGAAATTTTTTGCGAAAATCTTACTTCCTTCTAATTGCGCGCACTCTTTCGATGGCCCAAAGATTTTTAATTTTTTCTCTTTAAAAACATCCACAATGCCGGATGCTAAGGGTCCTTCAGGCCCTACAATCGTTAAATCAATTTTTTTACTTTTCACCAGATTGACATAGGAGTTCCAATCATTTTCCGCGCAAGCAGGCAGCAAGGTAGCAGATTCAGAGATTCCTCCATTTCCAGGAGATGAGAAAATTTCCTTGACCTCTGGGTTTTGTTTTAATTTCCAGATGATGGCATGTTCTCTGCCGCCGCCGCCGATCACTAATATTTTCATTGTGGATTGTCTTTATAGATTCTTTAGCCACCCGTCGGATTTGAACCGACAACCTATGGTTTACAAAACCATTGCTCCGCCAATTGAGCTAGGGTGGCAAATTTTTTAAAAGGTCTGTTTATTTTTCCTCTTTTTTTTGCGCGGTTCCTTCAATATGAATCTCTATTTCCACTTCTTCTCCAAGAGCAAGGCCACCACTCTCTAAAATTTTGTTATAGACAATGCCAAAATCTTTGCGATTGAGTTTTGTAGTGGCTTCAAAACCCGCCCGCATCACTCCCATGGGGTCTTTTATGACCCCGCCAATTTCCAAATCTAAGATAACTGGTTTTTCTACCCCATGCATGGAAAGGAGTCCGGAAAGTTTTGCAGAGGATCCTTTTAGATTTGAAATTTTTGCGCTTTTAAAGGTAATGGCAGGATACTTTTCCGCATCAAAAAAATCTGGAGTTCTTAGGTGTTGATCTCTTTTTTCATTGGCGGTATTGATAGAAGCGGTCTCAATATTCGCAGAGGTTTTCCAATTTTTTGGTTCTTTTTCATCATAAAAAAATTCGCCGGAAAACCTATCAAATTGTCCGCGGACCTTGGAAATAACCATGTGTCTAATTTTAAAGCTTATGCTGGAGTGTACAGGATCAATCTGATAGACTTCTGCCCAAAGCGAGCTAAAACTTCCTAAAAAAGTTATGGATAAAAAGAAAATAAACCTGAATTTTTTCATTGTTTTCATTGACAACCTCCTTAAAAGTCTTCTTAAAAGATAAATTTTGTATCATTATAGAACAAAGCATGTACCAGTTCAATCTGTGCTCAAAATTTACGCCTCAAGGAGACCAGCCCAAGGCTATTAAAGCCTTGGTTCAAGGGTTAAAAGAGGAGCGTTCTCATCAAGTTTTAATGGGAGTGACAGGTTCTGGCAAAACTTTTACTATGGCGAATGTGATTTGCGCCATGCAAAAACCAACTTTAGTGATTTCTCCAAATAAGATTCTGGCAGCCCAGCTTTACGCGGAGTTTAAACAGTTTTTCCCAAAAAATGCAGTGGAATATTTTATTTCTTATTATGATTATTACCAGCCAGAAGCGTATGTTCCCCAGTCCGACACCTACATTGAAAAAGATGCAAGCATTAATGACCATATTGACCGGTTAAGATTAAAAGCCACATCCAGTCTTTTAGAAAGAAAAGATGTGATTATTGTTGCTTCTGTTTCTTGTATTTATGGCTTAGGTTCACCTAGAGATTATAGAGATTTGTGCTTGTATTTAGAAAAAGGCAGGACAAAGTCCCGGGAACTTATTTTACAGGAGTTGGTGACGATCCATTATGAAAGAAACGATCTGGCATTTACTCGCGGGAAGTTTCGCGTGAAAGGAGATACTGTTGAAATTTTTCCTGCTTACATGGAAACAGCTTTGCGGATTCAGTTGAGAGGCAATGAAATTGAAAAAATTTATGAGATTCATCCTTTGACAGGTGAAAAGTTAGGGGAAAAAGAACTGGTTTATATTTATCCTGCGCGTCATTTTGTGACTACTCAGCCAACATTAGATCGGGCGCTTGGCGCGATTGAACAGGAATTAAAAGAAAGGGTTCTTTTTTTTAAAGAGAAAGGAAAACTATTAGAAGCGGAAAGAATTCTGCAAAGAACAAATTATGATCTGGAAATGATGCGCGAAACTGGCTTCTGCCATGGGATTGAAAACTATTCCAGGCACATTTCTGGTAGAGCTGCTGGAGAGAGGCCGTCTTGTCTTTTAGATTATTATCCTAAAGATTTTTTGGTTTTTATAGATGAAAGCCATGTGACAGCGCCGCAAATTAAAGGGATGTATGAGGGGGATCAAGCTCGTAAGAATATTTTAGTGCAATATGGGTTTCGCCTGCCTTCAGCTTTGGATAACAGACCTTTAAAGAATCCTGAGTTTGAGGCATTAGTTAAAAATGTACTTTATGTTTCAGCAACCCCGAGTTCTTATGAGTTTCAGAAATCTAAAGGCGCAGTTGTAGAGCAGGTGATTCGGCCAACAGGGTTAGTGGATCCAGAAATTGAAATCCATCCAATAAAGGGGCAGATTGACCATCTTATTAAGGAAATTGAGTTGAGAGTAAAAAGAAAGGAGCGGGTCTTAGTGACTACCTTGACCAAAAGATTAGCAGAAGACCTTTCTCAGTTTTTGAGCCAAAAAAAATTAAAAGTAAGGTATTTGCATTCTGACATTGATGCTTTAAAACGAGTGGAGATTATTAAAGATTTGCGCAAAGGCGCTTTTGACGTTTTGGTGGGAATTAATCTTTTGCGGGAAGGGTTGGATTTGCCAGAGGTGAGTTTAGTTGCAATTTTAGATGCGGATAAGGAAGGATTCTTGCGTTCAGAAACAACTTTAATCCAAATTTGCGGCAGAGCGGCCCGGCATTTAAATGGCAAAGTTATTTTTTACGCGGATTTTATGACAGGCTCCATGAAAAGAGCCTTAGGGGAAATGAATCGCAGAAGAAAAATACAGTTAGAGTATAACCAAACGCACCACATCACCCCTAAAACTATAGTGAAGGCTATTGATGAGATGGAAGAGTTTCAAATTAAGGCAAAGAAACAAGGTCTTTCTTTGTTAAGGGAAAATAGGTTACAATACGCGGGCAAGAATTTGCCAGAGATGATGAAAGAGATAGAAGCGCAAATGAAAGAAGCTGCGGAGAGGTTAGATTTTGAAACCGCGGCGCTCTTGCGCGACCAACTTTTTGAATTTAAAGAAATGAGAGCGCATAAAAAACATGGAAAAATATCAGCAGCTTTTAGATAAAAAAATAAGAAGAATTATTCTGGATGCTTTAAAAGAAGATTGCGCCACCCAAGATCTGACCAATCGTTTTTTATTGCCTAAAGCGCAAACTGCTCAAGGAAAAATTATTGCAAAAGAAGCTGGGGTTCTCTGCGGCGTAAGTATTGCCAAGGCTGTTTTTTTAGAAATGGATCCCAAAATAAAGGCGCAGGTTCTTAAGAAAGATGGGGAAATGGTTTTGCCTAAAGAAGAAGTGTTGACTGTTTTAGGGAGAAGTTCTCAAATTTTAAGCGCTGAGCGCACAGCTCTAAATTTTTTGCAGCATTTGTCTGGAGTGGCGAGTTTAACCCGGAAATTTGTGGAAGCGGTAAAGGGCACAAAAGCAAAAATTTTTGACACGCGCAAAACCATCCCTGGTTTACGCGAGCTGCAAAAGTACGCGGTTCGTTGCGGCGGGGGATTTAATCACCGCATGAATCTAAGTGAAATGGTCATGGTGAAAGACAATCATCTATTTTTGATAAAATCCAAAAAAAATAAACTGCGCCACTTAAAATTTAAATGCGGAAAAGGCATGGTTTTAGTGATTGAAGCCAAGACTTTAGAGGAAGTTGAGGCTGCCTTAGAAGCTAGAGCAGATATTATTTTACTGGATAATATGGAAATTCCTTTGTTGAAAAAAGCCATTCATTTTATTCGATCAAAATCTTTAGAGGATGCAAAAAATTTTAAACCTTTAATTGAAGTTTCAGGCGGAATAAATTTAAAAAATGTTCGCGCAGTGGCTCAAGTAGGGGTGGATAGGATTTCCATAGGCCAGCTAACGCACTCAGCAAAAGCCTTGGATTTTAGTCTGGAGATGGGCCGGATTTTTTAAGAAACTGTGCAAACAGGCAAAAGAAATTTTAGGGACACTATTTTTTTAAACAAAAGACCGGACCTTTTAAATCCCAAAAAAATTTCTAATAAACTTTTCACAAGGACTTTCGGAAAAAATATTTTTTATTTTAATTCCATAGATTCTACTCAGGACGCTGCCAAAAAACTTGAACAAAATGGAGCCCCAGAAGGCGCAGTGGTGATTGCAGAGGAGCAGACCAAAGCTAGGGGGCGGGGAGATCGTTCCTGGTTTTCCCCTAAGGGAGGACTTTGGTTTTCTCTTCTTTTGCGTCCCTCTTTAGAGCCCAAAGAAATTCCCCTGCTCTCTTTGGTTTTTTCTCTCGCGATCGCGGAGGCTATAGAAAAAGAATGTAAGGTGATTTGTAAAGTAAAGTGGCCGAATGATGTTTTACTTGAAAATCCCCGTCTTAAAAATTCTTTTAAAAAAGTTTGTGGAATTTTAATAGAAATGTCTGCGGAATCCGATAAGGTTCATTGGGTCATTGTAGGATGCGGAGTGAATGTCAATAATCTACTTCCTAAAGAGCTGATCCCTAAGGTAGTGACCCTAAAAGAGGTTTTAGGAAAAAAAGTAAACCGAAATGTTCTTTTACAGGCGCTTTTAAAAGCCATGGAGAGTTTTTATATAAAATTTGTTCAGGAAGGGTTTAGCGTTTTTTATAACAGCTATAACCAAAAATCAATTCTACAAGATAAAAACATACTGATTGAAGATTATAAAAATAAAACAGAAGGAAAATTTTTAAAGCTAGATTCTGACGGCTCCCTCATCTTATTGACAGCCAGAAAAGAATTAAAAAAATTTTTTTCTGGCGATGTTTCTTTACATTCCTAATTCTGTTAAGCCTATCATAAAAGAAAGCTACCCAAAGCGGAAATGTGCCGCATTGAACGGTGGAGTGTCCGCATGTTTAGAGAAAAGAATGTAACAAATTTGTAATATTTTGGCCCTTGAAAGCAACAAATAATTCAACAATTAGTGTCAACCTCAAATAGAAATGTCACCTTTTAAATTGAATAGAACTGTCACTTTTTAGATGAAAGGAGAAAGGGAAAAAGAAGTAGTCGCAGCCGTAGATTTTT
>Ga0209343_10003261_pt1 | contig 20546 bp, 26 predicted proteins | sample RifCSPlowO2_02_FD_184026 | JGI IMG/M metagenome (GOLD analysis project Ga0209343, IMG submission 184026) | Groundwater microbial communities from Rifle, Colorado - Rifle CSP2_plank lowO2_0.2 (SPAdes) (version 2) | ecosystem: Environmental > Aquatic > Deep subsurface > Groundwater | place... | reverse complement strand
CGAGAAGTTGATGAAAAATTTGATGCCGCATCTATTAAGGATGAAGATTTACCACTTGGTTCTGGAAGCAAACGCGTCCGAGCACGCCGCCAGATATGTGGCGATGAAGAGCGCTTCGGATAATGCCGAAGATCTCTCCAAAAAACTTTTAATCCAGTTTAATAACGCGAGGCAAGCGGCTATCACGGGCGAGATGGTCGAGATGTCGGCGACCCAGAGCGCGTTAAAATAAATTTATGACGAAGGGAAAAATTGTTCAAATAATCGGCCCGGTTGTAGATGTGGAATTCGGAGGAGGCCAACAAATGCCGCCGATCGGAAACGCGCTTGAAATAGTTAAGCGAGGCTTGCCTGCCGACAGGCAGGAGAAAATAATTTTGGAAGTAGCTAGACATTTGGAGCCCGGAAGAGTTCGCGCGGTTTCCCTTTCTTCGACAGACGGGCTTTCGCGAGGCGCGGAAGTTTCTGATACTGGAGGATTTATCAAAGTCCCAGTAGGCCCCGAAGTCTTGGGGCGGATTTTTAACGTAAACGGTGAACTTATTGATCGTGGGAAGGATATTAATTTCAAGAAATATTGGCCAATTCGGAGACCAGCGCCTCTGCTCACGGAGCAATCCACCAAGACCGAAATTTTTGAGACGGGGATTAAAGTAATCGACTTGCTAGCTCCTTTTATAAAAGGAGGAAAAGTCGGCTTATTCGGAGGGGCCGGCGTTGGCAAAACAGTCTTGCTCATGGAGCTAATAAGAAATGTTGCCGAAGAATCAGGTGGGGCTTCAATTTTTGCCGGTGTCGGCGAGCGCACGCGCGAAGGAAATGATTTGTATACGGAAATGAAAGAGTCGGGAGTAATTAACAAAACCGCGCTTGTATTCGGGCAGATGAATGAAGTTCCGGGGGCGCGCTTGCGAGTTGCTCTTTCGGCGCTGACGATGGCGGAATATTTCAGAGATGAAGAAAGGAAGGACGTCCTTTTGTTTATCGATAATATTTTCCGCTTTTCGCAGGCGGGCTCGGAAGTCTCGACTTTGCTCGGGCGCTTGCCTTCCGCTGTCGGATATCAGCCGACTTTAGCATCGGAGATGGGGGAGCTTCAGGAAAGGATTACTTCTACAAATAAAGGGTCCATAACTTCCGTTCAGGCGATTTACGTTCCGGCGGACGACATTACGGATCCCGCTCCGGCAACGACATTCGCGCATCTCGACTCGACCATCGTGCTTGCCAGATCGCTTACAGAAATCGGAATTTATCCTGCGGTTGATCCTCTTGATTCAACTTCAGCGGCGCTCAATCCGAAAATAGTCGGCGAAGAGCATTACCGTGTGGCGCGAAGCGTCCAGGAAATTTTGCAGCGCTATAAAGAGCTTCAGGACATCATAGCCATTTTAGGCTTGGAGGAGCTTTCTGATGAAGATAAGCTTGTTGTGTCCCGAGCGAGGAAAGTCCAGAAATTCTTATCCCAGCCATTTTTCGTCGGAGAGACTTTTACTGGGCGGCCCGGCAGATATGTTCCTCTCTCGAAAACGATATCGGATTTCAAAGATATCATTAATGGCGCATACGATTCTAAGCCGGAAGATTTCTTTTACATGAAAGGCGCTCTTAACAATTAAAATTGAGACATGAAACTTACAATTTATTCTTTGAAGGGAGTTGAATTCGAAGGCGAGGCTGCGTCTTTCAACGTCCGGGCAGAGGATGGAGAAATTACGGTCCTGGATCATCATAGGCCTCTGATTACTTTGCTTGCGGGCGGAACCGCGAAAATAGGACTCCCGGACTCAAGCGTGAAAAACTTTCAGATAAGCTCCGGTTTTTTGGAAATGGATGACCGGAACAACTTGAGTATTCTCGCGGATTAGCGCTATATTTAGAGTTATGCCCGGATAGTTCAGCGGCAGAACAGATCCATGGTAAGGATCAAACGAGAGTTCGACTCTCTCTCCGGGCTCTGCTAGAATGAAAACATGTCCCAAGTGAACTTAATAAAATTTCAGTGCAGTAAATGCAAGAGGTTCAACTACTATTCCACCAAGAACAAAAAGAAAGTTGAGCGGAAATTGGAGTTTAGTAAATTCTGTCGCTGGTGTAAGAAAAGAACGCCGCATAAAGAGGCAAAGGCCTAGATTATGTCCTCATCTATAGGAATATTTGGATTGGCCGCGGCCGCGGGTTATTTTATAGTGCCTCTTTTTCTTTCTAAAGAAGATTTGGAGCACTATCTTTCCCGTACGACAAATTCCGAGGCGGAGTGGAGAGATTACCTTTTGCGCCCAGTGACGGATTTTCTGGACGAGCATCTCCATTTTATAAGCCCAAATTTCATAAGCCTGATCGGCTTTGCCCTCGTCGCATTTATTGCGTATCTTTTCAGCATCAAAGCTGATTACCTCGTCATATTCGCGGTGACGATAGTTACGGGATTCACTGATATGCTTGACGGTTCTCTCGCGCGGAACGCAAAAAGAGTGACGAAGACAGGCGTCATTTTGGATGTTACTCGGGATTTCGCGCTCGTGATCGTTTTGAGTTATTATCTCATTTTATACCAATTTTTGTCCGACGATTTATTTTTTTGGTTTCTGGTCGGGTATATTTTTCTTGGAGTCATCAGGAATCTTGAATTTAAATTCGCCTCCGGAAAATTTTCGCTCGAAGAAGATTATAAATTCATCCTTGATCGCCTGCGCCTTTTTATATATATTGTGGGTATTCTCGCTTTGATTTTAACGCCGCTTTCGGAAAATTTCAGAACACTCGGCGAGACCTTCATAATATCTTCCATCGTCATGACGTGGATTTCCGTCCTCTTCCACTCGGCGCATTTAAAAATTTTGCGGGATGAGAGATTGGGGGTGTAGTTTAATGGTAGAACGCTGGTCTCCAAAACCAGCAGTCAGGGTTCGATTCCTTGCGCCCCCGCCAGAATAATTGGTGTGTCACTATATTCACGATCGTGAGAATACTTACTTTTTAAAAACCGCCGGAGGTCATGGGGATGACGCGGCGGTTTTTTGAAAGATTTCTTGGCGGGTAGTTCGCGGTTAGGTAAAAATGGAAGCGGTTAGCCACGCCGCATATATTCCAGCTACAGTGTCATCCAACATAATTCCAGCCGGGTTTTTGAGCTTATCAAAGTATTTGGCCGGCTGAATCTTTACGATGTCGAAAAAACGGAAAGCCAGGAAAGCCGTTAAGATAGCTGGCAAGAAATTGCCATGTATCCAGAGAAGCGGGAGGCAGGCGATCAAGATGCCAAGAACCTCATCTATGACGATTTGGTTTTGGTCGCGGCTTCTCGTTTTTCCTTTCCAGTCTATTTTGGGTCCAAGCTCCCGCTCAGAGATAGGAATACTCCAGAGGCCGAGGAGAAAAAGGATCAGGATGGTCGCTAGATAGAAATATATCCGGAAAGATGCGATATATGCGAGAGGTAGCGCGGCGAGGCTTCCGTAAGTCCCTGCCATACCTCTGAAAAAAATTGGAGGGATGAGTCCGATCCCGAACCAAGTCGCTATCATAAGAGCTAATTTACGCTCCATAGAGCACTCCTTTCAAAACAGCGTTTGCCCCAAACTAGCGCAGTCTCAATATTAAATCAACTTCCTAAATTTATTTTGCTTATTTCTTTGGATTTTGCTACTTTTTGAGGGAACAGAATCTTTAACTGGAGGTGCTTTTATGAGAATAGTCGCAATAGGATCAGCCAGGGACGAAAAAAGACAGGCTGTGGAAATCGCTTTTTCACGGATGCTACCGAATGAATTTAAAGCTGATGAGTGGAAGTTCGTTTGCGTGCCCGTGGACTCGGGAGTTGGGAATCAACCAGGAAGCGATGTTCAGGGGGCCTGTGGTGCTGAAACCCGAGCCTGGGGCGCATTCAATGGCGTTCCCGACGTCGAATTCGGAATAGGAATTGAGGGATGCATCTCTGCCGTTTTTGGAAAGCATTGGTTCAGCCGCACTTGGGCAGTGGTTAGAAGTATCGAAGGGAGCGGAATGGGTTCGGGCCCCAGCGTTTGGGTCCAGCCTGAATTACATGAGTACATAAGGAAAGGAAATGAGCTTGGAGAGGTCATAGAGAAAACTTCCAGAATTCCAAACGCGCGTTACACGTTTGGTCACATTGGCCTTATGACGCGCAACGTTGTCACGCGTCTGGAGGAAGATGTCATGGCGGTTCAGATGGCCCTCGCAGCACTTTTCCATCAAAAAGGTTAAGTTCATCTTCAATGGCCTCATCCGGTGCGATCGGATGAGGCCATTATTTATGCTAAACTTATTTTTATATGCCGATTGCGAAAGAGATTAAAATCGCCACTGTCGCGTTTCTCCTCGCTTTTCTGCTTTTCGTGCTTTATTGGCATGCGTCTAAGGAGTCGCAGCCGATTCCCGCGGAAACTGTGGCAGTGACGATCCCTGAGGGCTTTAACGTATACCAAATTGCCTCTACTCTCCAAGCTGCTGGGATAGTCCCGCGCGAAGAATTTCTGAAAGAAGCAATTGGCGAGGAGGGTTTTTTGTTCCCGGATACTTATGAATTTTTTAAGGATTCGAAGCCGAAAGTCATTATTTCAAAGATGAAGAAAAATTTTGAAGAGAAAACCGCCATTTTTACGGAAGACATAGAGAAGCAGAAAAAAGACACACGCGACATCATCATTATGGCCTCGCTCTTGGAAGAGGAAGCAGCATTAGAGAAAGATCGAAAACTTATCTCGGGAATTTTATGGAAGCGAATTACGCTTGGGATGCTCCTGCAAGTAGATGCGGCGCTGACTTACGCGACAGGAAGATCTTCGCGTAAGCTTACAGACGATGATTTGGCGCTCGATGATCCGTACAACACTTATAAATATAAAGGGCTTCCCGCGGGGCCAATTTCGAATCCCGGGATTGGTGCGACTGAAGCCGCGATTAACCCGACCTCATCTCCATATCTCTACTATCTTTCTGATTCCAGAGGTGTTATCCACTATGCGAAGACTTTTGAAGAGCATAAACTGAATAAAATAAGATACTTGCGTTAAAGGAGGAGCAAGAAAATGCTATTTAACAAATTGATCGCCCTCGCACTGGGCGTTTTTTTCTGGGCAAATTTAACTTTTGCGAACGAAAGCCCCGAAAAAAAGCTTCGCAGAATGGAAAGAGACATCCAATCGCTATTTGCGAGACAAGCATCCGAAAAGGAATGGGAAGACGTACTCGCAAAGATTTCCGTGGAACTTTTTGATCCGAGGATTTATGGGCGACTGCCAAACATACCGAGTGCCTGTGAATGCACGAGATTAGGTATTTGGTCTATGACGACAAAAATCAAGGGAGGTGTTGCGGTTGTCTGGGCATGGATCTATCGGGTCGTTGGGGGCGAGAAGCTGCTCAGCTTGTGGGAATTTGAATTCACGCTAATAGGCAATAGGTGGTATTTGAAACGTTATTCATAGACAGGAGGGATTATGAATGGCATACAGAGTCGTATTCGAGAGGCGATGGACATACCTCTTATTAATCCAAGAGAACTCGAAGCTAGAGTAGCTGCGCAGGAGAAAACCATTGGAATTCTCAAGGCGATTCTACGGCAGTCTAAACGAACTTCTAGGAAACTCTGGGAGCATAACAAATTATTGGTTTGGAAAAATCAAGAAACCAAAAGTCTAAGGCAGGCGTTGGAAGAGTTACGCGATCAGGTTTATGGGCAACAGAACGGGCCATAGATACGACTCAAAACAAGGGGTGATGGCGACGGCGCCCTCACCCCTTTAAAAATTTCTAAATTTAGTTTATATTTTAAGCGTTATGAAGGAAAGCAAGAAAGTATTCGTCGCAATGAGCGGGGGAGTTGATAGCTCTGTCGCAGCTTTTTTGTTGCGAGAACAGGGATACGATGTCACCGGTGCGCATATGACTTGCTGGGAGGGGTGCGATTCGAACGAAGACAGAAGGGACGCGATGAGGGTTGCCACGAAGATTGGAGTACCGTTTCATGTTTTTGATTTCAGGAAAGAATACAAAGATAAAGTTTTTAATTATATGATCCGCGAATACGCGGCTGGCCGGACGCCAAATCCGGATGTTGTCTGCAATTCTGAAATCAAATTCGGGATTTTTCTCGAGAAGGCAATTTCCATGGGAGCTGATTTTATCGCGACCGGCCACTATGCCCGCCACTTGGACACCGAGTGTCCACTTGGACACTCGGTGTCCAAGTTACTCGTTGCTCGCGATTCAAACAAAGATCAGACTTATTTTCTCTGGCGATTGAAGCAGGAGCAGCTTAAGTATGCTTTATTTCCCATCGGAGATTATTTAAAATTCGAGGTGCGCGAAATCGCAAAAAGGGCTGGCTTAATAATTGCGAATAAAAAAGATTCGCAGGGGCTTTGTTTCGTCGGTAAAATTGATTTTCAAGATTTTCTGCGCGAGTATTTGCCGACGAGACTTGGAAGCGTGGTTAATTCCGCCGGGAAAGTTTTAGGAACGCACGACGGCGCGCATTTTTTTACGCCTGGCCAAAGGCACGGAATAAAATTAGGCGGGTATTCGGAACCGCTCTATGTTGCCGATACGAATAAAGAAACAAATACAGTTGTCGTTGCCGAGGGCGCTTCCGATCCGATTTTGTATAGAGAAGAAATTTCCATCTCAGGCGCGAATTTGTCGTATGATATCCCGGAAAAAATCTCCGCGCGAATTCGGTATCGCCAGCCCTTGCAATCCTGTCGAATCGAAAATTCTAAAGTAATTTTCGATTCCCCTCAGCGCGGAGTCGCCCCGGGGCAGTCCGTCGTCTTTTATGCTGACGGGCGTCTATTGGGCGGGGGAATTATTGAAAAATAATATTGCGCGAATCAATTTTTCGTGATAGATTTTCTAGTAGTTTTTTGCAAAAATATTGAAGGGAGGGACGCAGATGAAACAGGAGGAAAGCATGAAATTCGAATCGGACGTTTTGACGGAAGATGATTACTTGCGGATAAATCGAAGTCGCCTGTTAGACCCGGAAAAGTCTTTAATGCTGGCGGTTTTGGACGATGCCATTGACTGCTATCAAAAGTACTATCTCTCTACTGACGCAAAAGATAAAGACTTATTCAGAGATGCTGAATTTTGGCTCATGGGCCAGAAGTCCGATTGGCCATTTCATTCGTGAATATATGCGAGGCTTTGGATTTTAGCCCCGGATATATCAAAAAAGGCCTCGCGAAATTGGTGGAGAACAAAAAGGCGGACACTACGTGATCCGCCTTTTTCATGCTAAAATGTTTTCATGTCCTCGAATGAGTTGCGCAAAAAATTTCTTAAGTTTTTTGAGTCGAAAGGACACGCGGTCGTGCCGTCTTCATCGCTTTTGCCTGATGATCCGTCGGTTCTTTTGACGACTGCAGGTATGCAGCAATTCAAAAAATATTACACCGGCGAGGCGGACCCGGTGAAAGATTTTGGTTCCAAGAATACAACATCAATTCAGAAATCATTTCGCACTTCGGATATTGATGAAGTGGGGGATGAGCGGCACCTTACATTTTTTGAAATGCTTGGAAATTTTTCATTTGGGGGATATTTCAAGAGTGAGGCGATTTTATATGGTAAGGAATTTTTAGATTCTATTGGACTTGAAATAGGATACGTTACCGTTTTCGCGGGCGACAAGAATATTCCTTTTGATGAAGAGTCGTTTAAGATTTGGGAAGAAGCCGGCGCAAGAGATATAAGAAGACTCGGAAGAGAAGATAATTTTTGGGGACCGACTGGAGGGGAGGGACCTTGCGGACCTACGACGGAAATTTATATAAACGGCATTGAAGTTTGGAATATAGTTTTCAATGAATATTTTCAAAAAGCGGACGGAACTTTGGGAAAATTAAAAACGCCCGGGGTTGATACGGGAATGGGCCTCGAGCGGCTGGCGATGGTTTCCCAGAAAAAAGAAAACATTTTTGAAACGGATTTATTCGAGCCGATTTTAGATATTCTTCCAGGGACTCTGTCAGAGCGCCAGAGGAGAATCATTTCGGATCATCTGCGTGCTTCGGCATTTTTGCTGTCCGACGGCGTTGAGCCTTCAAATAAAGAGGCGGGATATGTATTAAGACGCCTTCTGCGGAGATCTTTCGTATATGAGCATATTAACGTCCTATCTCCTCAGATTTTTGAATCAATAATGCTGGAGATAATAAAAAACTATGAAAACTTTTACCGCGATTTAAAAGAAAGGCGCGACGGGATCATCGATTCTTATTGGAAGGAGCGGGAGAAATTTTCAAAAACCCTCGCGAAGGGAATTCGGGAATTAGAGAAAAGCGAAAATATAGACGGAAAAAAAGCCTTTCGCATATACGAAACTTTCGGCTTGCCATACGAAATTATAAAAGAATTCTCCGGCGCGAAGTCGAATGCTCTAACCCGCGGCGGATTTGAAGAAGAGTTCAAAAAACATCAGGAGAAATCGCGCGCTGGGGCGGAGGGTAAATTTGGAGGACATGGGCTGATTTTGAATACTGGAGAGCTTAAGGCGAAAGACGAGCATGAGCTTTCAAAAGTTACTCGCCTTCATACCGCAACGCATCTTTTGCAGGCGGCGCTTAGAAAAGTTCTTGGAGAAGACGTTCGGCAGATGGGTTCAGATATTACTGCCGAAAGAACGAGATTTGATTTTAGTTTCCCGAGAAAACTTACCCATGAGGAAATAAAAAAAGTTGAGAATCTCGTTAATGGCGCCGTGGCTGGAAAACTCGAAGTTAAAATGGAGGAAATGGACATTGAGAGCGCAAAAAAATCAGGAGCGCTTTATTTTTTCAAAGAAAAATATCCGTCGAGGGTCAAGGTTTACAGCGTGGGTTCGCCAGCAGGCGAATTTTCTAAAGAGTTATGCGGAGGGCCACACGTTAAGAATACGGAAGAAATCGGGAAATTTGTTATAGTAAAGGAAGAGGCTTCGGCCTCCGGAGTCCGAAGGATTAGAGGAAAGATTATCCCTTGATGTTTTTTCCCAGATTGAAAAAAGAGAAAAATATTCTAGTTTTTGATATCGGGAGCTCCTCGGTCAACGCTTCGCTTTTGTTAAAGAAAGAAAACGAAATTCCTGTATTTCTGTCTTTTTCGCATCTCAGGCTCCCGCTTTTGGAAAATCCTGATTTCACGCATATCGAGCGGCACGCGAGGAAAGCGGTCAAAGAAATAGCCGAAGATGTTGGCAAAAAGAACAGAAAAAAAATGCCCGATTTGATTTATATGGTTCTTTCAGCCCCATGGTATTTTTCAGAAACAAAAAACGTAAAAATCCAAAGACGCGAAACTTTTGAGGTAACTGAGGAATTAGTCAATAAAATAATGGAAGACGAACTCGAACTGTTTAATCGAAAAGCCAGAGAAAAGTTCGAAGATTCAAGCGATATTGAAATTTTGGAAAAAGAAAAGATGAGATTTATAGTGAACGGATATCCAATAGAAAATCCTTATGGCAAAGAAACGAATAGGCTTGAACTTTCCATTTATCTCAGCGCCGCGAGAAGAAGTTTTGTAAAAAATATTGAAGATATGCTAACGCATTTTTTGGGAAACGCGGAAATTAAACTTGTTTCCGAGCCGTCTTCTCTTTTTAGAATTTTATCCGAGATGATCAATCCAAAAGAGGGCTATCTTGTTGTTGATGTGGGAGGAGAGGTTACAGAAATTTATCTGGTTCGAAACGGAGTTTTAGAAAATACCAAAAATTTTGCATGGGGAGCGAATCTTGTAATAAGGAGGGTCGCTTCTTCGTTGAATATTGGGCTAGGTGAAGCGCTTTCATTTTTTACCGCGCAAAGCTGGGGAGATATTAAAGAAGCCACTGATAAGAAACTTTCTTCGTCATCGCTAGGAGTTTGCTCGGAATGGCAGACTTTTCTCGGGGAATCGCTTTCTCTGCTTGGCCGCGAGCATCCATTGCCGCAGACCTTGGTTGTCTTGGGCGGAGTTGCCGGAAGCGACATATTGAAAAAATGCCTGAATTCTCCAGATTTTGCTTCATTCACGATTCTGGGCAAGCCTTTCGACGTCATCAGTTTTATTCCTGAGAATTTCGGTGAAAAAATATTAACATCCGGAATAGATCGCAAAGATTCAAAAATGACGCTACCATTACTATTAGCGCTAAGCGCGCTGAAATATGGAAATCAGAAATAATCCAATGGAGAGAAACCCTTCGTCGGGCCGTCCATTAATGAGGGATATAGCTCCAAAGTCATCAAGACTTAGGCTTCCCAAAAAAACTGCGACAATTTCTATCAAGAAAAAAGAGGCCGCGAAAGAAACGCAGTCGAATAAGTTTAAGACGGTAGTTTTATGCGGCGCGATTATATTTCTGGCGACGATACTTATCTTCGTAAAGTCGCTTGCGGAAGTTCGGGTATCTGTGACGCCGCGGCAATTTGTTTCCGATGTCGATCTCAACCTTGAAGCTTCTTCAAATTCAACAGCCCCGATTTCTCTTGAGATAGTCAGCTCAGAGGACACAGTAGAGTTGGACGGAACCATAGATAAAGTTTCAGCCGGGACGGAGAAAGCGCAAGGCCAGATTGTGATTTTTAATGCTTATTCTACAGAGTCTCAGATCCTAGTGGCGTCCACGCGATTTGAGGCGCCAGGAGGAAAGATCTACCGAATTAGGAACAGAATTACTATTCCTGGAGGAAGAATGGAAAAAGGCAAACTTATCCCCGGCCAGATTGAGGTGAACGTGTACGCGGACGCGGCCGGCGCTGATTATAATATCGGCCTATCAGACTTTACGATACCTGGATTCAAGGGAACGCCGAAATTTGATAAAATATACGCAAGGTCTAAGACAGAAATGTCAGGAGGATCATCAGGCGGGGCCAAGATTGTCACCCAAGAAATCGTAAACAATCTATTAGCACAAGCTCAGGAAAACTTTCACGGGAGCGTCAAGAATAAGATTCAAAAAGATCTTCCAGCCAGCGTGTATATTCCAGAGAGCGGAATAGATGTTAAAGTGACGCTTCTTAGCGCGGATCCGAAAGTAAATTCAGTCGCCGATAATGTGCGCATAAAAGCGAAAGCCTCAGCCGAGGTCGCCGTGCTCAAAAGGAGCGATATAGCAAAAGCGCTTTCTGCTAAATATCTGGATCTGAAAAGCGGAGAGAATGTCCAGATCAGCAATTTGGATGATCTTAGCTTCCAGGTCTTAAACAAGAATTTCGCCGAAAAAAAGATTACTTTCAAGGTGACCGGACAGGCGCACTTCGTCTGGCTTTTCGATGAAGTCGCGCTTAAAAAAGATTTAGCCGGCGCATCGCGCCAGGCTAGGCAGGACGTTTTTAAGAATTATTCTGCAATCGACCGTGCTGAGATAAAATTCACACCATCTTGGTTAAAATTTTTCCCCTCCGATCCTGATAAAATAAAACTTGACTATCCAGGCATCAAAGATTAAGATATAATGACGGAAAATAAGGACAAAACAATTGTTCAAGGACAAGTAATAGAGGCTTTACCCAACGCTACTTTCAAGGTTATATTGGATGACGGCAGGGAAATCCTCGCGCATCTCGCAGGGAAGATGCGTCTTTTTTACATAAAAGTGCTTGTTGGCGACAAGGTTAAAGTCGAGATGACGCCTTACGATGAAAAAAGAGGGCGAATAATACAAAGATTATAAAGTTTAAATTTAATGAATGAAGGTTCGAGCTTCAGTTAAGAAAATTTGCAGTTCGTGCAAAGTAGTCCGCCGGCGCGGACGTTTGCATGTTGTTTGCAAAAATCCGAAACATAAACAGCGCCAAGGCTGAATATAACTTATGCGGATCGCGGGAATAAACATACCAGATAACAAGAGGCTAGAAGTAGCTCTTACTTATATTTATGGAATCGGACGGGTTTCAGCGCTAAAAATTTTGGAAAAAGCGGGGATATCGGAAGGAAAACATCCTAAAGAACTTAAGGGCGATGAGATAAATCGCTTACGGGAAGAACTCGAAAAAAATTATAAAGTCGAAGGCGAATTGCGCAGAGAAATTTTATTGAATATAAAGCGCCTCCGGGATATCGGATCCTATCGCGGGATGCGCCATTCTAGAGGTCTTCCGTCGAGAGGACAGAGAACAAAGACCAATTCGAGGACGAGGAGGGGAAACGTCCGAAAGACGATGGGTTCCGGAAAGCGCAAGCTTGAAAAGAAATAAAATATGGGAAAGAAAAGAGTAATTCAAAAAGCAGATGGGGCTTTGGCGGGAGCTAAGAGCCAATCTGCCTCAAAGCTTCCGAAGCGCAAAATAGATTTCGGAGTTTTAAATATACTTTCATCTTATAATAACACGATTGCTACGCTAACTGACCGGGAGGGGAATGTTATATTATCCTCTTCTTGCGGCGCTATGGGTTTCAAAGGCGCGAGAAAAGGAACTCCGTACGCGGCGTCAAAGGTTTTGGAATTTATCGCCGAGCAGGCCAAATTAATCGGCCTCAAGGAAGTTGGAATAAAGGTCAAGGGGATTGGTTCAGGCAGAGAATCCGCGATCAGAACGTTCGCGTCCAAAGGTTTCGAGATACAATTTATCAGGGATTTGACTCCTGTGCCGCATAACGGCCCGAAGCCGCCTAAACCAAGGCGTGTGTAATATATTATGAGGATCTCGTGTAAAATTTGTAGAAGGTTGGGAATATCTATTTGCGGACGCGAGAAATGCGCGTTTAAGAGAAAGCCGTATGCGCCTGGCGAACATGGGAGAACGCGTAAATTTTCGAGGGCTTCGTCTGAATTCGGAGCACAGCTTAAAGAAAAACAGAAACTTAAATTTTTATACAATCTTCGCGAAAGGCAGTTCAGGAATTATATTAGAGAGGCGGAAAAAAGGACTGGAGATTCCGGAGAGAATTTGATGAAATTTTTGGAGTCGAGGCTTGACAACACCGTTTACCGCCTGGGTTTTTCGCAGACCCGTACACAGGCGCGCCAGGCCGTGGTTCACGGACACTTTATGGTGAACGGGAAACGAGTGAATATCCCGTCTTTCAGGGTCAAGAAAAATGATAAAATCACAATCAAGCAGCAAAGCCTTTCTAAAGGAATATTCCGCGATTTGGACGCGTACCTCAAAAAATATGTTCCGCCTGTTTGGCTTGAATTGGATAAGGGGAAAAAAGAAGGAATTGTGTTAGGTTCTCCCGCGACGGAGGATAATTTGCTTCTGGGTTCAAATATTAATTTAAAGGCCATCATCGAGTTTTACTCGAGATAATTATTATTAATTAATGGTAAAGATTGAGTTATGAGTTACACCATTTCAATGCCTTCTCGAATACGGACAGTATCCGAGGAAGAAAATAAAGGAGTTTATGAGATTGATTCCCTGCACCCTGGCTACGGGCATACTATAGGAAATAGCCTTAGACGGGTTCTTTTATCGTCTTTGCCGGGGGTCGCGATCACCCGAGTCAAAATTCACGGCGTATCCCATGAATTTTCAACGATTCCTGACGTTAAAGAAGACATTATATTAATAATTTTGAATCTAAAGCAGGTTAGATTATTGATGCATGCCGACGAGCCGCAGGTTATAAAAATATCCGCGAAAGGCGTTAAAAAAGTTGTTGCTGGCGATTTCGAGACTCCGACTCAAGTCGAAGTTATGAATAAAGACTTAACTATCGCGACTTTGACTTCGAAGGACGCGAAGCTGGAAATAGAAGCTACTGTTGAGAGAGGCTTAGGCTATGTTCCAAGGGAAATTCTCGAGAAAGAAAAAGTCGAAGTAGGCATGCTGACGCTCGACGCGGTTTTTACGCCGATAAAGAAAGTTAATTATGAGGTCGAAAATATGCGGGTAGGGGAAAGAACTGACTACAATCGGCTGCGAATTTTGATAGAAACTGACGGGACAATTAATCCTAGAAAAGCGATTGAGGAAGCTGTCCGTATGCTGATAAAACAGCTCGAAGCCCTAGTCTTTGATGAAGATAAGGCTATTAGCGAAGTTCCTCCCGATACCGCAGAGCTCTCACAAGAAGAGCGTGCTTCAGCGGAATCAGCGAAAGCGCTTGACGACGAAGACCCGCTCAAAGTCCGGATAGAAGATCTTGAGTTTTCGTCTCGTACGCAAAATGCTCTATCTTCGGCTGGGATTAGGACGGTAGGGGGATTGGTTAAAAAATCCAGAGAAGACTTACTATCGCTTCAAGGAATTGGCGCCAAAGCCGTTGAAGAAATAGAGGAGGCGCTTTCCAGAACAGGGCTTTCACTAAAAGAGTAGGATGAGGCACAGAAAGAAAGGAAGAAAATTCGGAAGAGTCAGGAAAGTTCGCGTTGCCCTAATGCGCTCTTTATTGCGCGCGCTTATTTTGAAAGAAAAAATAAAAACGACGGAAGCGAAAGCGAAAGAAATCAGGCCGAAAGTGGAACAGCTTGTCACAAAAGCGAAAGATAAGAGTCTTGCGGCTAGGCGGGGGATTCTCTCGATATTGCCCGATAATTCTTGCGCAAAAAAACTCCAGACTGTCTTGGCGCCCAAGTATCTTGACCGCCGCGGAGGATATACTAGAATAATCAAGCTCGGAGCCCGTCCTTCGGATCGCGCCCCCATGGCTTTAATTGAATTCGTATAGATAATATGGAAAATGTAATTTTGGATGTTAAGGGAAAATCTCTAGGGCGCGCTGCGTCGGCGGCGGCAATAATGCTTCGCGGGAAAAATTTGCCGTCATTCGAGCCAAGAATTAGGCCATCACATAAATTGACAATTAAAAATGTCAAAGAATTGAATATCCATCCGACGAAGTTCAGAACGAAAGTTTACGCCGATTATTCCGGTTACCCTGGCGGGCTGAAGCACATCGGACTCCGGGAGCTTTGGGCGAAGAGCCCGAGAGAAGTTTTCAGGCGCGCCGTCTGGGGAATGCTTCCCAAAAACCGTTCAAGAAAACATATCATTAAAAATTTGAAATTTGAATAAGATGCCGCCAAAGAAAAAAATAGCACCCAAAAAAATAGCCCCTAAATCCGTAAAAAAACAGGTTGTTAAAAAGCCAGAAATAAAAAAAGTCGAGGAACGTGTTGTGCCTGTTGGCAGATATATTGAGGCTCTTGGCAGAAGAAAGACCTCTATCGCACGCGTGAGAATTTTTCAGAATACTCCATTTTCGATTTTGATAAACGAGAAACCTTACGATTCCTATTTCCCGACATTCGAATTGAAAAATATTATTGATTCGCCTTTGGCGAAAACAAATCTTCCGAAAAAGTTTTCAATAAGCGCGAAGGTTAATGGGGGAGGAATTCATTCCCAAGCGGAAGCGGTCCGCCATGGAATTTCGCGCGCGCTTGAGAAAATCGAGCCCGGATTACGCAAAGTCTTGAAACCTTTTGGATACTTAAAGCGCGACCCACGCATGAAAGAGCGCCGCAAATTCGGACTCAAGAAAGCCCGCAAAGCCCCTCAATGGGCGAAGAGGTAGTTTTGTTATGGCTTATTTGACTCACTTGTTCTTATTTCACGCTATCGCGAAAATAAGGAATAATTGTATCTCATATGATTAGCAGTCCTTGACAGGGAGTGCTAATTCGAATAAACTCGTAATATGAATAGATTAGGGGCTAGAGAGGAGAATATCTTAAACTTTATTATAAGAGATTATGTCAAGAATGCTTCGCCCATTTCTTCGGGGAGGATTTTTGATTCTAGGACATTCAGATTGAGTCCAGCTACGATACGAAACGCCATGCTCGAGCTTGGCGACGATGGATATCTGGAACAGCCGCACACTTCATCCGGCCGAATTCCGACTGATAAAGCCTATAGATATTTCGTCGATAATCTCATGTCGCGCAAAGATCCGACGCGGAACGAAAAAATGCTTCTCGAAGATTTAGCCAAGGAAATACGCGAGAGGCACGAAATGCTGTTTGAAAATTTCGTGAAATCTTTGGCGGAAGAAGTAGGATTATTTACTGCGATCGCCAGTTTTAATAATGGATCGAGGATAGAAACTTATGGGCTCGAGAAAGTTTTTGAAGAGCCGGAATTCGACGATAGGAATTTGACGGTTGAATTTTCGCGATTGGTAGACAATATTGATGATATCGCGGGAAAATTTTTAGAGGATTCATTTGAAGACAGGCCTTCTATTTTTATCGGCGGGGAGAAGCCGCTTCATAATGCCAAAGAATTCAGCTCGGTTGCGATGAAGTTTTTAGATAATGAATTCGGGAACTGCGTGATTTTTTCAATAGGTCCCAAGCGTATGAATTACGAAAAGGTTTCCTCGCTTCTTAATTTTATTGTTAAAGATATGATGGAATAATTATGCCAGACGAAGAAATAGAATTGGAGGAGGAAGTTATCGAAGAGGAAGGGCTAAAGGACAAGCTTAAGAAAATGCGAGAGGACCTGAATGTTTGCAGGAAAGAGAAAGAAGAATATTTAGCGGGGTGGCAGAGAGCGAAGGCGGACTTCATCAACGCTAGGAAGGAAGAAGAGAGAAATCGAGAAATCTTTGTGAAATTCGCACAAGCATCTATACTTCTCGAATTCTTGCAGATAATCGATTCGCTCGAAATGGCGATGAAACATGATGACGGAATCAAGCAAATTTATTTGCAGGCGAAAGAGATATTAAAACAGCACGGGGTGACCCAGATTGAATCAGAAGGAAAGAAATTTGATCCAGCTCTGCATGAGGCGATAGAGAAAGCGGAAGTTAATGAGGAGGAAAAAGACAATATGGTGGTCGAGGATTTGCAAAAAGGCTGGCTGATCTTCGAGAAAGTATTAAGGCCGGCCAAAGTGAAAGTGGGAATATTCAAAATTAAAAGTTAAAAAATCAAAATTTAGAATTATGCCAAAAATATTAGGAATTGATTTAGGGACAACTAACTCCGCTGCGGCGGTGATTGAAGGTGGAGAACCGAAGATTCTCGAAAACGAAGAGGGCGTCCGAACCACGCCGTCCATGGTCGCGATATCGAAAGCCGGAGACAGGGTTACTGGGCTCCTAGCAAAGCGACAAGCTGTTACAAATCCGGAGAATACGATTTTTTCCGTCAAGCGTCTTATCGGGCGCAAATTTACCGATCCTGAAGTCGGGCGGGATAAAAAATGGCTTTCGTATAAGATTCAGGCGTCTGCGAACGGAGGCGTTGAGATAAAAATTGGAGATAAATGGCTGCGGCCGGAAGAAATATCCGCGATGATTTTGCAGAAGTTAAAAAGAGACGCCGAAGCGAAGCTCGGAGGGAAAATAGACGAAGCCGTTATAACGGTGCCAGCCTATTTCGACGATTCTCAAAGAGCCGCGACCAAAGCGGCGGGAGAAATCGCTGGTTTTAATGTGAAAAGAATTTTGCCGGAACCGACGGCGGCCGCGCTTGCTTACGGGTTAAACAAAAAGAAGGACGAGAAGATCGTTGTTTACGATTTCGGCGGCGGAACTTTCGATGTTTCGGTTTTGGAAGTAAGCTCGGATACGGTCGAGGTGCGGGCGATCGGCGGAGATACCCATCTCGGAGGAGATGATCTCGATCAGATTTTGATCAACTATCTCGTCGGCGAATTCAAAAGAACAGACGGCATAGATCTTTCGAAGGACGCTCTCGCTCTCCAGCGGCTTAAGGAGGCAACCGAGAAAGCAAAGCACGAATTGTCTACTACTTTAGAAACGGAAATCAATATCCCATTCATAACTGCTGATGCTTCGGGCCCGAGGCATTTTCTGATCAAGCTCGCTCGCGCGAAATTCGAGGATCTCGTTCGCGATCTTGTTACCAAATCAATTGCGCTTACCCGCGAGACAGTAACGCTTTCATCGCCAAAAGGCGCGGGATTTAAATTGAGTGAAATCGATGAAATTATTTTGGTCGGCGGGCAGACGAGGATGCCGATGATACAAGAAGAGGTTAAAAAATTATTTGGTAAAGAGCCGAATCGTTCCATTAACCCGGATGAAGTTGTTGCCCTTGGAGCCGCGGTCCAGGCGGGGATTTTACAGGGAGACGTCAAGGATGTTTTGCTTCTGGACGTGACCCCTCTTTCCCTGGGAATTGAAACTCTCGGGGGAGTATTCACAAAAATAATTGAAAAAAATACGACTATCCCAGTTTCTAAAAGCCAGGTGTTTTCAACTGCTGCCGATAATCAAACCTCGGTTGAGGTTAATGTTTTGCAGGGAGAGCGGGAAATCGCTCAATATAATAAAACTCTTGGCAGATTCGTATTGGACGGCATCGCGCCGGCGCCTAGAGGGATGCCCCAGGTTGAAGTTTCTTTTGATGTCGATGCGAATGGAATTTTGAACGTCAAAGCACGCGATAAAGCGACGAATAAAGAACAATCCGTCCGGATTGAAGCCTCGACAGGTCTTTCCAAGGACGATATTGAGAAGATGCGGCAGGATGCCGAAGCGCATAGGGCGGAGGATCACAAGAAGAGAGAAGCGGTTGAAATCAAAAATCAGGCCGATGCGCTGATTTATACATCCGAAAAAGCCTTGCGTGACGGCGGCGATAAAGTTCCAGCTGACGTGAAGAGCGAGATAGAAAATAAAATCGCGGAGCTCAAAAAAATAAAGGACGGTGAAAGTATCGAGGAAATAAAGAATAAAACGGAAGAACTTTCGAGATTAATCTCCAAAATTGGCGAGGCGCTGTATAAAAAAGATGCTGGCGGGCGCGAGGCGGAATACGAAGACGTTAACAAAGAAGAAAAAAAAGACGATAATAAGAGTTGATGAAACTCTGGCAAAAACTAATGCTCTCGGCGCTGGTTGTCGCGAGCGGAGGATATTTCTGGTTTTTATTAGGCGGAGCATATCCGCCGACCCTCGGATTAATTTCGTCGCTCTCGGCGGTTGTTTTAGTTTTCTTTCTCGGTATGCTGGGCCTCGCTTTTATCCTGCTCGAAAAAAACATTTCAGCCCTCTTGGTATTATTGAGCGCTTCCCCGACGCTTCTTTTCCTTGGAGATAAATATCTGGCGTTAGGCATAATGTTATGGTCAGCTACCTTGAGTTTCGTTCCAGCCCATAGAATAAAAAAGGAAATTAAGTCGAGGATGATTTTTTCCGTAGGCGAAATGTTGCATAAAGGCATGCCGGTATTTCTCACCATCATGGCGCTTTCTCTCGCGGCGTTTTTCTATCCGCAATTAGAAGCGATAACGTTCCAAGATGTAATTCCAGAATCATTTTTCGAAAAAGTACTTGCATTCCTGCCCTTTGAAGTGCCCGAGGACGCGCTTTATCAAACAAGTATAGATCTCCTGCAGGAACGGTTCCGCTCCTATGAACGCTATTTGCCTGTCGTTTTCGTATTTGTTGTATTCGCGGCGTTTAGAACGCTTTTTATATTGCTTGGCTGGATCGGTATTGCAATTAGCTGGTTAGCGTTTAAAATACTCCTATACGCCTCAGTCGTCAAAATTTCCACGCGACCGATGCCGCAAGAATATATTGAATTTAAATAATTATGGCAAAAGATTACTACGATATTTTAGGTGTTTCAAGAAATGCTTCCAGAGACGACATTAAAAAAGCGTTTCGAAGGTTGGCGCATCAACACCATCCGGATAAGGGCGGGAAAGAGCGGGATTTTAAAGAAATCAACGAAGCTTACCAAGTTTTATCCGATGAAAAAAAGCGCGCTGAATATGACCACTACGGCAGGGTTTTTTCCGATGGCGCTGGCGGCGGGCAGGGAGCCGCTGGATTTGATTTTGGCGATATGTCCGGGTTCGATTTCGGAGATATTTTCGAAGACTTGTTTAACATGGGCGGTCGCGGGACGAGGGTTAAGCGCGGGCGCGATATCTCAATAGAAGTTGACGTAAATTTTGAGGAATCCATTTTTGGCGCGGAGAGAAAAATACTTTTGACTAAGGCGTCTTATTGCTCAAATTGCCAAGGTTCGGGATCAGCTCCCGGTTCAAAGACTAAAAATTGCGCGAATTGCAATGGTTCTGGAACGGTTCGCGAAGCAGGAAAATCTCTTTTCGGCTCTTTTATGCGCGTTGTGGAATGCAAGAAATGCAGCGGTCGCGGGAAAATTCCAGAAGAGCTTTGCGGCGTTTGCAGAGGCGGAGGAGTTGTCCGCAAAAGAGAGGAAATTGTGATAAATATTCCGCCTGGCATACGCGACGGAGAGATGATTAAAATTTCCGGATCTGGAGAAGTTGTTTTCGGTGGTGTGGCCGGGGATCTTTACGTCCGGATCAACGTTTCGAAACACCCGCAGTTTACGAGGGAAGGGGAGAATCTAATTATGGATTTGGCGATACCGATTACCGAAGCGATTTTAGGGTCGGAGAGGACGATAAATGCTTTAGACGGAACGCTTAAAGTTAAAATTCCTTCGGGGATTGATTCCGGAGAAACCCTGCGAATCCGCGGCCGCGGGGTTCCGGCATCCGAAGGCGCAAGAAGGGGAGACTTATTGATCCTCGTATCGGTAAAAACTCCAAAGCATCTTTCCAAAAAAGCAAAGGAATTAATTGAAGAACTCAAAAAAGAGGGGATTTAGGTTTTTCTTCGCGTATAGCTCATTATCAGAATCATCA
>Ga0209343_10003260_pt1 | contig 20547 bp, 16 predicted proteins | sample RifCSPlowO2_02_FD_184026 | JGI IMG/M metagenome (GOLD analysis project Ga0209343, IMG submission 184026) | Groundwater microbial communities from Rifle, Colorado - Rifle CSP2_plank lowO2_0.2 (SPAdes) (version 2) | ecosystem: Environmental > Aquatic > Deep subsurface > Groundwater | place... | reverse complement strand
CTACCGGCCCGGCGCCCGGTCCGCCGCCGCCGTGCGGTGTGGAGAAGGTTTTGTGCAGGTTCAGGTGCAGGACGTCCACGCCGAAGTCGCCCGGGCGGCTCACGCCCACCAGCGCGTTCATGTTCGCGCCGTCCATGTAGATCAGGCCGCCGCGGGAGTGCACGATCTCGCCGATGGCCGTGATCTGCCGCTCGAAAATCCCGAGCGTATTGGGATTGGTGAGCATCAGCGCCGCGACTTCCTCGTCCATGAGGCGGTCGAGATGGACGAGGTCCACCGTTCCCTCGCTGTTCGAAGCAACGCTCACGGTCTGATAGCCGACGATCGCGGCGGAGGCGGGGTTGGTGCCGTGCGCGGAATCCGGGATCAAAACTTTCTTCCTGGGATTGCCCTGCCTCTCGTGATAAGCCCGCACGAGCAGCATCCCCGTCATCTCGCCGTGCGCGCCGGCCGCCGGCTGCAACGTGATGGCGTCCATGCCAACGATTTCGACCAGGGCCTTCGATAGGTCCCGGAGAATCCGCAGGCAGCCTTGAGAAAGCGACTCCGGCTGGCAGGGGTGCGCGTTGCTCAGGCCGTCGAGGCGCGCGACCACTTCGTTGATCTTCGGGTTGTACTTCATCGTGCAGGAGCCGAGCAGGTATGCGCCGGTATCCACGCCGTAATTCCATGTGGAGAGGCGCGTGAAGTGCCGCACCACCTCGATCTCACTCACTTCGGGGAATCCCGCAAGCTCCGCCCGGACGTACTCCGGGCCGAGCGCCTCGGCCGGCCCCGCCAGCGGCACGTCGAGCGGAGGCAGTTGGTACGCCGCCTTGCCGGGCGAGCTTAACTCAAAGATCAGCCGCTCGTTCTGGCTGACGTGCCGCGCGGCTTTCTGGATGTCTTGATCTGACATGATAGAAAAGTGGTAGCCACGGCACGCCTTTTCGTGCCGTGGGCTTTTGACCGTGGGTTTTTCGCCGCAACGAGCACGGAACGTACCCACGGCATAGACAACATGCCGTGGCTACCCCGTCATGATCTTCACCAATTGGTCCATCTTTTCCCGGCTGGCCGTTTCCGTGAAACAGAACAGCACGTCGCCGGCAAGCTCCGGATAAAACCGCCCGAGATCGAGGCCGCTGATGATTTTCTGTTCGCGCAACCGTTCCTGTTGGCGCGGACGGTCTCCGATTCCGGCCACCACCAACTCGTTGAAATACGGGCCGCGAAAACGAAGCCGCGCCCCGGCGGCGCGAAACCGCTCGGCAGCGTAGCGCGATTTCGATAGATTCTGCATCGCCAGCTCGCGCAAGCCCTGCTTGCCGTAAACCGAGAGAAAGATGGTGACCATCAACGCGCACAGCGCCTGGTTGGTGCAGATGTTGGAAGTCGCCTTCTCCCTGCGGATGTGCTGCTCGCGCGTGGCCAGCGTCAGGCAGAAGCCGCGCCTGCCCTCGGCATCGGTGGTCTGGCCGACCAGGCGTCCGGGCATGCTGCGGAGATATTTCTCTCGCGCCGCGAGGAAGCCGACGTACGGCCCGCCGTAGCTCATCGGGACGCCGAAGGATTGCGCCTCGCCCGCCACGATGTCCGCCTCCGCGGGAGGCCGCAGAATGCCGAGCGAAACCGGCTCGGCGACCATCACGATCAGGAGCGCCCCGGCGGATTGGGCGCGTGACGCCAGCGCCGCGATGTCCTCCACGATCCCGAAAAAGTTGGGCGATTGCACGACGACCGCCGAGACATCGGACCCCAGGCGCTCGGTGAGCGCCGCCGTTTCAAGCTGCCCGCTCTCGGCGAACGGGACCTCGTCGAGCGCGATGTTCTGGTGCTGAAGGTAAGTGGTCAGAACCTGCCGGTACTCCGGATGCACCGACCGTGCCACCAGGACGCGTTTCCGGCCGTTGGCGCGGATCGCCATCAGCACCGACTCCGGCAACGCCGTGGAGCCGTCGTACAAAGACGCGTTGGCCACGTCCATGCCGGTCAACTGGCACATCAACGTCTGGAACTCGAAGATCGCCTGCAACGTGCCCTGGCTGATCTCGGGCTGATAGGGCGTGTACGCCGTATAAAACTCGCTGCGCGAAATCATAGCGTCCACGACCGACGGGCGGTAGTGGTCATAAGCGCCCGCGCCCAGGAAGCAGGCCACGTCGCGCGCATTCTCCGCCGCCCGTTTCTTGAAATAGTCCAGAATCTCCGGCTCGGACTGGCCCGGCCCCAGCGTCAACGGGTTCCGCGACCGGACCTCGGCGGGAATCGAGGCGAAGAGCTGCTCGACGGAGTCGCAGCCAATCTCCTGAAGCATCTGCCGGCGTTCGTCGGGCGATTTGGGAAGGTAGCGCATCGTGGTTCGGGAAAAGCAGCGGGGAGATTGAAACCCTTAGCTGGCGGTTTCCTGCCGGACGTATTCCTCGTATTGCGCGGCGGTGAAGAGCTTGTCGAGCGGCGCGGGGGCGCTGAGAGAAACTCGAATCATCCAGGACTTGCCGTGGGGGTCCTGATTGATCCACTCGGGCGATTCGATCAACGCGCTATTGACCTCCGTCACCGCGCCGGTCACCGGCGAAAAAATCTCAGAGACCGCCTTGACCGACTCGACCGTGCCGCAGGGTTTGCCTGCCTCGACTATGGCCCCCACCTTGGGAAGCTCCAGAAAGACAATATCGCCGAGCTGCTTCTGGGCGTGGTCGGTGATCCCGACGGTGGCGACGCTCCCGTCGAGCAGCACCCACTCGTGCTGGTCGCTGTAACGCAAATTGGACGGATAGCTCATGATTCTCCCCGTGTCTGATTCAACCCTTCGCTCGGCGGTAGAACGGCGTCGGAACGATCTCGGCGGCGGCCCGCGTTCCGCGAATCTCAATCGAAATCCGCTGCCCCGTCGCGGAATATTCTCTGGGCACGCGCGCCAATCCGATGCTGCGCTTGAGGTAAGGGACATAGGAGCCGCTGGTCACTTTGCCCACCACCGTGTCGTCCACCACCACCGGGGCATCGTCGCGGGCGATGCCGCGCTCCCGCATCTCGAACCCCACCAGCACGCGCGCCACACCGTCCTGCGCCTGCCGCTGCAATATATCGCGGCCCAGAAAAGGACCTTTCTCCAATTTGCAAATCCAGCGAAGATTCGCTTCGAGCGGCGTGGTCTCCTCATTCATGTCGTGCCCGTACAACAGCATCCCTGCTTCGAGCCGCAACGTGTTGCGCGCTCCCAGGCCGCAAGGAACGATCCCCTCACTCTTTCCGGCCTCGAAGATCGCGTTCCAAATGCGCTCCGACTCGCTGACCGGCAGATAGACCTCAAAGCCGTCTTCTCCAGTATAGCCGGTGCGGGCCACCAGGCACTCGACCGCGCAAACCGTCCCTCGGGCAAACCAGTAATACTTGAGCGCGCTCAGGTTCACCGAAGTGAGCGGCTGGAGGATGGCGGTGCTGCTTGGCCCCTGGAGCGCCAGTTGCGCGTAGTCGTCGCTGGTGTTGCGGACCCGCGCGCCGGTGTCGTTGTGGCGGGTGATCCAATCGTAGTCGGCTTCGCGGCGAGCTGCATTCACGCACAGAAAGTAGCTCTGCTCCCCGACGCGGTGAACGAGCAGGTCGTCTACCATGCCGCCGCGTTCATTCATCAGGCCGGAGTAGTGCGCCTGGCCGATCTGGAGGCGGGAAACGTCATTGGAGGTAAGTTTCTGGAGCAGCGCCAAGGCTCCTGCGCCTTCGATCTCGATCTCGCCCATGTGGCTCACGTCGAAGAGGCCGGCGCGGGTCCGCACCGCCATGTGCTCGGGCACGATGCCGCTGTATTCGAGCGGCATGTCCCAGCCGCCGAATTCGACCATGCGGGCACCCATCCGGCGGTGGGTTTCATTGAGGGCGGTCTTGCGAAGCACTCCAGTCGGCGCGGCCAATTCAGACCACCTCACTCCAGTGAAGAAAATCGGAAGGGTAAACTAACACAGGGCGGTAGGACCGTCAAGGCGGAAGCTCCGTTTCGGGACGAAGCGGGCCGAGGTCCGCAACGACGTTGCCGCTGCCGTCTTCAATACGGCTGTTGAGGTGGCTGTACGGCATCAAGCGTGGACGCTTTCTCGCTGGCTAAGAGTGGGGAGAGTCTTGATGGACTTTCCGGCTTTCAATTCGGCCAGGCGGAGGTCGTAGAGGCTCTGTAGATTGAGCCAGAACTGGGCGCTGGTGCCGAAGAAATGGGCAAGGCGCAAGGCCGTGTCGCCGGTAATGGCGCGCTGCCCGTTCAGGATTTCAGTGATCCGGTTGGTGGGCACTCTAAGCTGGCGCGCCAGTTGGGCAGCACTCATGTGGAGGGCCTCCAGTTCTTCGGCCAGGTGTTCTCCTGGGTGAATTGGCGTGCGTCCCATATTGATTCTTCTCCTTAATGGTAGTCAACAATTCCCACGTTTTCAGGACCTGGGGAGCCTTTGGGCCACTCGAAACAAATCCGCCATTGGTCATTGATGCGGATGCTGTATTGGCCCTTACGGCCGCCCCTCAACGCTTCAAAGCGGTTGCCGGGCAACGCTGCCAGGTCTTTGAGCGACAGGGCCACGTCAATACGGTCGAGCTTCAGGCGGGCGGAGCGTTCGATCCCGGAGAACGCTTTGACCCACTTTCCTTCCGCGAAATCTCTGGTCCGCTTGTCCCGATAGCTGACGATCATCCATACAAGGATAGCTAAAGTTATGCGTTACGTCAAGCATAACGGAAGGAGAGCATCTTCCTATTCGAGCGGCTGGAGGCGCACCACCCACCCGTCATGATCGGTGTACCAAACGGTCACCGGATTGGTCGAGTTATCCACCCAACTGTGGCGGTCATGCCCGTACGGCTCCGGGAGCAGGTATTCGGTCCACTGTTCCGATTTGGGGTTGAAGCGAAGATAGCGGCCCGCGTGCTGTTCCCCGCCCCAGACTTCGCCGTTCTTGTCGGCCATGGCCTGATAGAGGCTGGCATGAGGAGTCGGCAGCGGATATTCCCAAACCTTTTTCTTGACCGGGTCCGCCTTGACGAGCACCCCGCCGCGCCCGCCGGACCAGTAATTCCCGAAAGGGTCAAAGGCTCCCCGAGCCGGGCCGGAATTGGGGCTGGTGTCGAGTTCCATCACCTCGCCGGTCCGGGAGTCCGCCAGCACCACGCCGTCGGCCGGCCAAGCGCCGCCGCCGAAGTATCGGCCATCCTTGCTGAGGGCGCTCCCGTAAGTGCTACGAAACTTCTTGGTGGGGAATTTCTTTACCGGCTCGCCGGTTGCGGGGTCCACTTTCCAGACGGCGCTTTCACGAGCCTTCCATATGAACCCCTCGGGATCAATCGCGTAGTTGCCGCCCATGGGAGAATTTATCGGCTCGGTCACTTTCCAAGCAACCTTCGAAAATTCCTCGGTCTTGGGGTCAAATCGGATGATGTGGTGCGACCAATTTTGCGAAAGCCAGACGATGTCCTTTTTGTCCACATAGACCCAATGGGTTCCGGGGAGCGCGCCGGGCGTCTCCGGAACACGGTACTCCTTCACCGCTCCGGTCTTGGGATCGAGCCGCCCGATGTAGGAGCTGCGGTGCGGCGTATACCACACATTGCCCTTGGAGTCTCCCGACACATCGTGAGTGGCCAGCTCCAGACGCGGCAGTTCGTACTCGGTGATGATGACCCGCGTGGCGCGTCCCCGCGGCCGGGGGAGCGTAACGAAGGGCGGGTCTTTCGATTCCGGACCGCGAATCGTCGCCAGCCACTTCACCAACTGCTCTTCTTCATCCCTGCCGAACCGGCCTCGCTCGTTGACGTTGATGAGCGGGGAACCCGCGCCGCGGATCATCCGGAACACGATCCGGCTCCAACTCTCCTGGTCATAGCGGTTCCGGAAAATCTGCTGGTAGGAGTGGCACCAATTGCAGTTGACCACCAGCCGCCGCTTGTCCTCCCCGCTGCCGGGAAGGCTCGCCAGCCATTCCGCGCCGGTGAGCTGCGCCGCAATCGTCGGGAACGGCGGCAACAACTCGGCCTCCGTCACCCGCTCGAGAACAATGTCTTCCAGTTGCGCCGGGCCACTGATCTGCACCCCTTCCTTCACAAAGGGATGATATTCGAGCGGCCGGGCGATCCGCAGGACATAGGAACCCGCCTCCAACTTCGGGAATTCATAGCGGCCGTCATCATTGCTGTACACCGTGGTCCGAATGGAGCTCTTCTGCGAGATCAACTGAACCATGATCCCTTCGAGCGGGACGCCTTTGTTGGAGCGCACGACTCCCTTCGGGCCGCCCAGGAGTTTATGCCCGTTTTGCGCGCGCAAGGCTTCCGGGGCGAAAATTCCGGCCAGAGCGAATACCGCGATTGCGACACTCCCTGCCGCCATCCGTCCGTACTCGATTCTCCTCAACATAGACCCTCCCTTTTTTTCGTGCTGACAACGGCCTCTCCGAGATCATGTGCCACGGGCCGCCACGGGCATGGCGGGATTAGGATTCCTTATCGCGCGCGAAAACGCGGGTTGGGCGGGGGACTCTCCGAGTTCCAACAACACCGCTCCCGCACAAAGCTCATCAAGTCCGCCAGGTCGGCGTCGCTCAAAGTGGTCTTGTACGCCGGCATCCCCGGTCCCCCGTTCCGAATCTTATCTTTCACCGTCTCGTCATTGACGGGCTGCCCGGAAACGAGTTGGGGGCGCTTGTAGAGGTCCGGGAGCGATGGCGCACCCTTGGTAAACTCATTGTGGCAAAACCAACACTTGTAATAAAAGATTTCCTGCCCCCGTTCGCGGCCCGAGGCAGCGGCTTTGCGGAACTCATAAATTTCGAGCGAGCGTTGATAATAGTCCTTGGCCGGCTCGCGCACTTGCCGGGCCGCTCCCGGCTGCGCTGCGGGTTGTGGAGGCGGTTGCTGCGCCGACGCCCACCGGCCCGGCAGGCCTCCGCCCAATACGATGACTCCGAGGATGAAGCCCGCGCCCCTCGGGAATGCTCTTCGCGCACTCATGAGTCCTCCTTACCCTTCCAAGTTGGATAAACCCGCTTCCCGCCACGCGCTCAACCGGCCCATTATAACAATCCGGCCGGGCACGGACAATCACTCTTCGGTAGATGGTAGTATCCTAAATCCGTTTTGCTAATGTTTCAGGGGTAATTGTTGGGGGCCGGCCTTCCGTGCTTTGGGGGCCTTCTTGAACGTCACGTCGGTTCTGGCAAATTCCGGCGGATAGTCAATTCGCCGCCCGCTTTCCAAAAGCTCTTGGAGCGTCAAGATTTGCAATCGAGGATGGTTCCCATAGGGCGTCTTGTAAAATCCGGCGCTGGCCGCTTCTCCCTGCATTGGCTTCGTAGGCTCTTCCAAGGTTATCAGCACGCCGATTTCGGCTTGCTCCCGCTCCAAAACACCGCGCAGGTCGCGAACGTCCTTTACCGACACGTTGCCGGATTTCACAGAGAGAACGATTTGCTTCGTTTTCCCTCCCGGCTGGTCGTGGAAATACAGCCGTCCATCAATCCCGCTGTCCGCCCCTTTCTTCTGTTCCGTAGGCCGTGCCCCTACCAGACCGAGCGCCCACCACTGAAATTGATACGCGTTTTGCTGCGCCAACGCCTGGGCGTCCGGCAATGAAACGGGTTCTCCGACCACCTCATAGTGGGCCTTATTCCCAAAGGTATTCTTGAGGCGATGACGAATCAGGGTAATCGCAATGTGCGTTATGTCGATTCCGATCCACTTGCGTCCTAGCTGCTGCGCAGCCTCAACCGTCGTGCCACAGCCGCAGAATGGATCCAGCACGAGATCTCCCTTCTTCGAGCTGGCGTTGATAATCCGTTCCAGCAGGGCTTTGGGTTTCTGGGTAGGATACCCCAGGCGTTCCTTCGCGGCTTGATTTATTCGGTCAATGTCTACCCAAACGTCTCCAACAACGACCTGCCTTTCTTCTGGGTCGAATGGTTTTTCATCACGCCGCCGTGGGAATCCTCCCGCACTTCCAAGTTTCGGCCAATGAATCAGACCCTTGGAATCCCATTCATTCATCTGAGCATGGCTGTTAGCCCAGTGCCGACCCAAATGGGTCGGATCGAAGCCCCGCCAAGGCTTCCCACTATCCCCGGTTTGAGTGATACCAGCACCTGTAAGCTCGTAGGTTTGGTATTTCGCTCCGCCCGAACCTGTAATCAGAGTGTGGGGAAGTTTCGATTCGTCCGCGGGTGCCTTCTCCGCTTGGAAACGAAATGTGCTTGATCTGGTGTAGGCCAAAAGGACATCGTGGATTCTTGGCCATCGGTTGGTAGTGCTTCTAGCATTAGTCCGCTTCCAGGTAATTTCGTTCCTGAAGTTCCCCCCACCAAATATGGCGTCCATCAGCATCTTCAGATAGTGGCTCGCTGCCGGGTCACAGTGAATGTAAATGCTCCCGGTGGGCTTCAAGACCCGCCGGAGTTCAACGAGCCGAGGGGCCATCATTGCCAAATAAGCGAGCAAGTCGTTGTCGCCCAAGAACAGCCGGAATGCCTGCATTACTTGGGAGACCCGCCCACCGGCTTCTACCACTTCTTGGAAAGACCGGGCGGCTGCCTGATCCCAACGCCAAGTGTCCTCAAACGCCTTAATCTGCGCCGCAGACCGCGAGCCGTTCTGCTCAGCAAAAAGCACGTTGTAGTCCTGATTGCTTTTGAAGGGCGGGTCGAGATAGATCAAATCCACCGCCTCATCCGCAATATACCGGCGGAGGATGTCCAGGTTGTCGCCGTAATAGAGCGTGTTCTTGATTGACATCGTTGGCCTGCCGTCCACGCCGTAGGGGATTGTACCACGCGAAATGAGGGGCCAGCGGGGAGTTCCGTTAGCAAATCAGATTCAGGACACTCCCAGTCAGACCAATGGAGGTGACGGTCACTTGCTCGCTTCCTTCAATAATGGAAGTTGACGACCAAATAGGCCTCGTTGGAGGTTCCGTCTCCCCATTCGGACCGCTGAATCGGCTCGGGATTCTTGACGGTGATGCGATACGAACCCGGCCGGGCGAGCAGGCTGGAGTCGAGCGTGACGCGCAGCTCGGTTTCGCTCATCCGCTCGGTCGGAATCGGCTGGCCCTCAAAATAGACCACCGATTTCTTGACGAAGTTCACACCCTTGACCGTCAGCGTAGTTGTCCGATCTCCTTCTTTCACGATGCTCGGGGAGATGGAGCCGATCCCCGGCGGCGGCCATCCGAAGGCCCAGGTCGGATCGGCGTTCATGGTCTGCCGGCTCAGCGCCTGGTACCAGCTCAGTCCTTGCACTCCGTGGCGCGACAAGGGGGTCTGAAACCAGGCGTGGAATCCCTGATTGGCGATCTGTCCGTCCTTGATGACCCATTCGATTTTTTGCAGGTTATTGATGTTCTGGAGGGGGTCCGCATTGACCACGACCAAATCGGCCAGCTTGCCCGCTTCGACCGTGCCGACCCGATCCAGGATGCGAAAGCCCTCGGCGACGTTCCGGGTCGCTGCCGTGATCACCTGCATGGGAGTGAGGCCCGCCGTTACCATGAGGTCCATCTCGTGATGCAAGGCCAGGCCGGCGACCGCCCAGTTTGAGGTATCCGTCCCGGTCAGCACCTTTCCGCCGGCCTTCACGTACTGGACGATGAATCGCATCATGTTCTTCAGGCCCTGCACTCGAAGCTCCCGCTCCTGGGGCGGCTCTTCCTCGAATTCGGAGTAGTTCCGCAGCCATTTCACGCGGTACCACCGGGGGAGATACGCCAGACTGGGGTTTTGCAGAAGCCGATAATCCTGCAATTCATACTCGTTCCGCTTTTCGGGACCGAGGAACAATCCCCGGCCTTTGCAGACAAAATCCGGTTCAAGGTAAACATTGCGCTGGACCAGCAGGCGGATCATCTCGGCCGCCTTGCCATCATCCATATCGGACCAGGCAACCGGCGAGACCGAGTGCGCCTCGATGGAGCCCCAATCCTTCCACCGGGAGGGGTCTTTGGCAACAGAATATTCGATCCCTGCGGCATGTTCCAAGATGTCCGCCCCGGCCAGCACGGCCTCCCTTCCGTACACGGTCGGGCCTAGCGGCTGCGCGACCAGGGCTTTCCCGAGTTTGTGCGCCAGGTCTGCGGCGGCCTGATACACCTCTGCGGGCGGGCCGCGATGGACCTTCAGAAAGTCGGCCCCGGCATCCACGAACCCCTGGAGTATTTCTCTTGCTCGTTCCGGCGTATCCACGACCTGCCGACCGCTCAAGGGACCGCCCAGGCCGACCGCGCCCCTGACCTCGGCAATCCGGGAGCCGGAGATGCTTCCGACTGCTACGAACAGCCGCGGGCCGGGTATCTTCCCCCGTTTGATCGCCTCGCGCTGGAGCAGCGCCAACTCCCCGCCCCCGCCGATCTCGAAGGCGGAGGTGACTCCATGGTTCAACGCCAGTTCGGCCATCCAGTCCTGGTAGTGAATGTGCGCGTCCATCAGGCCGGGAACGATGAACTTGCCATCGGCTCGCAGAACCCGGGCGCCGGGGGGATAGCCGGCTCGGCCCTTCTGCGACACAGTCTCGATCTTGTTCCCGCGGATCACGATCAGTGCATCCCGAACGGGCGGCCCGCCATTGCCGTCCAGCAGGGTTCCTCCTTCGATCACCAAGACAGCCGATTCCCCGCCCTGGCCCCGCACAGCGGAAGGAAGACAGAAAACGGAAACGAAGCAAGCAGCGATTGCGCAAAACACAATCCTTGGCATGGAGACTTACTCCTGGGGCGTTTGGATTTCGAGAAACCGGCTCCAGGGTAACCTAAAGTGGGGAGGTGAGAAAAGGCGAAAGAATTCCGCTATACCCTTCTCAGGGTTACTGTATTACAAACCCGATGATGTCATCCTGAGCCCTTCGGCAAGCTCAGGGCAGGCTCCGCGAAGGATCTGCTTGTCTTTGAGGTCAGCAATCCGTTGCGGGAAAAGCAGATTCTTCTCCCGCTTCGCGGGATCAGAATGACGTCATCGGCGCTATACATCAACGGTGAAACCGCCCTAGATCCTTGGCAGCGCCGCCTCCGCCGACCGGGACATTTCTCTTGCCCCATACAGATCCGCGCACTGGCGGCAGAGACCGTGTTCCGGCTTCCATTTTGGGAAGTCCTCGCGGATTTGGTCCCTGACTTCATCGGACAATTCCGTTTCATCGGAACAAAGCGGGAAGGTGGGAAAGCGGCAGAGCGGACAGGGTTGAGGCCCGGTCTGGGTGGCCCGGCTCGGGCCGGTTTCGAGAACCGGATGGAGCGCCAGCGCCACCAAGACCGCGTGGGTCTGGGATTCTGAATCGCGCAGCTCCTGAAATCGTTGCCGCGCTTCCGGACCGAAGGCCGCAAAGGTTTTCCGGAATTCTTCCCAGCGCATTTCCAGAGCTTGTTCCGGCAGCCAACCCCGGCGAGCCAGGCGGCCATCAATCCAGCAATCCCAGAGGACCCGGTATCGCTCCTGCAACAGCGTGGTGAAGGCAGGGCCGGCGTCGGGCGAAGGCAGTTGCGGCTCGTACCCGAATGCGGGATCGAGCATATCGGTGACGTGCATCAATTCGTGGCGGAGCCAAGCGCGCGCGCCGGGGAGGTCGAGCAAGCGGGCGGGCTTCAGCCGGATCACAATCACTTTATCCGGCTCCCGGTCCCCGGCGCTGGCCGGGGCGCGCAACTCGTGCAGGTCTGCCCCTTCCTCCTGCGTCGTGCGGGCCGGAAGAACGCAGCAGCGCTGCGTTCCGCGGAACAGGGCATATTGTTCCAGCAAGGACTCCGTGATCGGACGTCCCACTTGCAGCCGCACGAACCATTCCGCGTGAAATTCCCGGAAGCGCCGTTCGCGCTCTTCGCTGTCCGTCACGACATAGATTTGGTCGCGGAGTTGCCGAAACGAGGGTTCTTCCGCCGCGCCGGGAATCCGCAGCAAGACGGTTTCCTCGACCAGCCGCGGGTCGTACTCCACCGAGAACGGTCGAGGGGAATCAGAATTGGTCACGCGGCGCCTCCACCTTATCGGGGGACTCCCAGTTGGATCAAGTCTTCCTTGCCTCCGCAGGCCATCGGAACCGCGTCGTCCTCCGCGGAACGAAGCGGGAGCACAACCGCGCCGGGTTCGATTCGGAGCCGCCCATACTCCCACGTCAGGAAGGCAAACAGAAGATCACCCAGCCGGCCGAAGAATCCGTCCGGCTCTTGTTCCCGGAGCATCCGCGCGAAGGCCCGCCCGAAGCGGCCCAAATGGTCCTTCAGAAAGAGGCGCTGGGCCTTGCGGGTCTCGCTCCCCATGCTCTCGTCTCCCGACTCGATCGCATACGCCTCTTTGCGGCAGAGGAAGTCCAGAAATTCGAGTTCGCAGCCGGCATGGTCGGCCCGTTCGCGCTCCTCGGTGCGTGTGGTCAGCCCAAACGCCTGGTAGTACCCCATGATCGTGGCGAGCTGCCGAGGCTGCTCGAAAAGCCCTTCCTGTCCGTACTCGGTCTCGTAGGGACAGACCGTCCCCCGCGCGGTGTGGCCGAATAGCTTTTCGAAGCGGGCGAGCAACTCCTCGAGCGACAGCGAATCGAACTTGGTCGCCCAGTCCTGGACGCGGGCGACGAGATCCGCCGGCGCTCTCTCGGAAGAAGGCCCCCGCGCGTCCTCTGCGCCGCCGGTGGCCGCCAGGAAGGACGCCGCGTCCCACAAGGCCAGCCGGGAGTCTTCCGTCCGCAATACGGAAAGCGTTTCGTCCGTGGGGTAGTGAAGCCCCAGGGAGATAGCGCCATACAACACGCTGCGGCAAATGGCCTGGTCCCGAAGCTGCTCTCGGTCGGACGGTTGCGTTTCCAAGCTGTCCATCATTTCCTCCCGCATCTCCTCCCGTCGGCGGGCTGCCCGTGTTGCCGCGCCTTAGATCGAGTTCTGGTGCTTGTTGGGGCGGACATGGAGCGGCTCCTCGACCTTGGTCCGAAAGATTTCCTTGCCGTTTTTTCCGAACGCTATGACGGTGTCGTTGTATATCCGGATGGTCTTTCCGCGATACGGACCTTCGTAGGCCAGCGGGCCTTCTTCGATCTCGTAGCGGAAGATAATCCGGTTCGACCGGCGGAACAGTTGGAGCACGGCCAGCAGCTCCCGGTCGGGATTCTCGTAGCGCTCAATCGCCCGATCCACGCCGGGGCCGAACATCTGCCGCAGGTAGTCGCGCGGAACCCAACGCGGGGGGATGTAGTAGCCGTTGGGTGACGTGCCAAACTGCGGATAGAGCGGGAGAGCCACTTTGGCAACGTGAACCATGTAGTACAGCGGATGTTGGCGGTCCTCGGCCCAGGTTCCGTCCGGGTTGAGTTTGACCAGGCTCTGCATCCGAATCTGGCCGATGCAGGCCGCCATGCAGCGTGTTTCCAGAGGCTCGCCGTTCGATTCCGGGTCGGTGCCTTCGACGCGCGGATAGCAGGCGATGCATTTTTCGGAAACACGGGTGTTGCCCCGATACATGCTTTTCTTATACGGGCAGGCTTCGACGCACTTGCGGTAGCCGCGGCACTGGCTTTGGTCGAGCAGAACGATGCCGTCTTCGGGGCGCTTATAAATGGCCTGGCGGGGGCAGGCGGCCAGGCAGGCCGGGTAGGTGCAGTGATTGCAAATCCGCGCCAGGTAGAAAAACCAGGTGTTGTGCACCGGCAATTGCTCGCCCGTGGCGTGAAACTTGTACCGGGTCCCTTTGGGGCCGACGGCGTTGTCTTCATAAATGTTCGGGGAGTTCCATTCCTCGTCGGTCGGCAGGTAGCCGAGCACGCGGGAGCTGGCCGGTTGCAGGAGCAGGGGGGCCTCGAAGATGGTCTTTCCGGCAAACTGCCCGTAGGGTGACTTGGGATTTTCCCCGGCGGGTCCGCTCCAAAATTGCTTGTCCGGGTTGGCGCGGTTCAGCAGCTCCAGGATTTTCGCGTCCCAGAATTGCGGGTAGCCGCCGTAGGGCTTGGTCTCCACGTTGGCCCACCACATATGCTCCTGGCCTTTGCTGAAGGTCCAGGTGGACTTGCAGGCCATGGTGCAACTCTGGCAGGCGATGCACCGGTTGATGTTGAAGACAAACGCGAATTGGCTCTCCGGGTATTGCCCCTCGTAGGGGTAATTCATCTCCCGCCCCAATTGCCAGTTATAGACTTGACTCATGGCTGACCTCGTTTTTTCCGCGCGGTTCGGGGTTCCCGACCGACTGCAGCGATTCCAAAGACACGTCCCAGGCCTTCTGCGACGGCGCTTCTTCGATCACGAGCTGGCAGCGGCCCCAAACGGCCAGCGTCTCGCGGATGATGGACTGGATGGTTTCTTCCCCCAAAATTTGCAGCGCCCGGTTCGCCCCCGCATAAAACGGCTCGTGGAACAAAGCCAGCAGGCGCTCTTCGGAGTAGCCGAGACGGGCAAACTCTTCGGCAAAGACGTAAGCCATCTCGGTCTCGCTTCCTTCCTCCGCCGGGATTTGGACTCCGACCAGGATGTTCGGATCAGCCGGATCGGGATCGTCGTAAGGCATCGGTTGCTTTCTCCAGTGTTCCTATCGGTCGAAAATCGTTGTCCGCTCCCTTACGGTCGCGGCTCGGATGGTCGCGGCTCGGATCAGGCGTCAGGTTCTGACCTTCGTCAACGCGCCGGCCAGGTAGAGCTTCATGGTGTCGTTCTCGTTGTCCGGCGTAAAGCCGGTGGTCGCCGGCCTCCAGATGCCCTTGCCGCCCATGCCGCCATCCTCGGCCTTGGTGATCCGGACCAGGGTCTCCTTCGGCACCGTATTGATCGCGTGGTTGTCGGCCTCGCCGCCAAAGAGGAAGTTCATGGCGACCTTGGCCTTGTGGAACAGCGTGTCGGTCTGGTGCATCGGCATATGCCAGTTGCGCGTGATGGATTGCTGGGAGCCGTAGCGAAGATTGGCCTGGTAGCCGGTGTTCTCCGAGAGCGCCCGGCCGTCCGGCCGCGTCTCATGAGCTTTCACGCTCTTTTCCGTGGCGATGTAGGGCGCGTGCTTCATCATGACGATGTTGTAGGGGTACGCAGAGTTATATTTCACGCGGACCATGCAGCGCGCCACGCGGTAGAACGGGTCCGACGGGTTGACATTCAGGTACGGGCGATCGGCGGGGTTGGCGTCCACATAGATGTAATCGCCGTCATTGATCCCCAGGTCGCGGGCCGCCTGGGGGTTGACGTGCATTTGATGTTCGCCGACGGAAGGAGACCGTTTGTCGAGCCGGTAGGGATCGCCGAAATTCGAATCGTAGAGCATGTGCCAATCCACGTTCGACCAGGAGCTGTGGACCCGGTGGCGCGTTTTCGGCGTCAGGCACCAGAACTGGTAGCCCTTCTCCCAAAGGAAATTCCGAGTTCCTTTGACCTGGCTCCACGGCATCTTTATATTGCGGATGGTGCGGGCGTCCCAGTGCTCGGCGCTTTGCGAAATCCCGTAGTCGTCGGGGCGGACATAAGGGTTGCTGCTGACAATGACATTCGGCAAATACTGGGTCGCCTCCGGACCTTCGCGGTGGACGATGAAGTTCTCGCCGTACTCGATGGCTTCCGGGATATCCGCGTAGGCGTGCAAGCGGCCCGTGTCGGTGAAGAACGGCTCGTTGTCGTGCACCTGCTCGTAGAACGGGATGCGGGGATAGGTCCGGAAGTTCATCAACGCGCCGCCGGGAGGGCCGTACTTGCCGGCCATAATGTCATCCACCGTGTAGCCGGCAGTGGTGGTCGAGGTATCGAGAAGCCGTTGGAGATAAATCTTCCGGTTGCCTTCCAGCTCGAACTTGAAATAATCCCGGAAGCGCTGGTCGCCGGTCACGTCCGCGAGAGCGGAGGCGATCCCGGCGAGAATCGCCAGGTCATCCTTGCTGTTGAAGACCGGCGGGATGCCTCCCTTCCAAACTTGCAGAAAGGGGTTCGAGCAACTGCCCGTTACCTCCAGGTCCTCGAATTCGAGCCAGGAGTTGGCCGGCAGGGCCAAGTCGGCATACTCAATCGAGGCGGTCATTTGAATGTCCAGAGACACGATCATCTCGACGTTGGGGTTGACGTTCTTGATGACCCCGTAGGCCCACTTGGCGTTGTTGATCAAGTTCACGTTGGAAAAGATGATTGCCTTCGTGGGAGTGGGCATGTGAGTCTGGCCGGTAAAATTCTTGCGGCCATACTTCGGCGTATCCACAACCAAAGCCAGGTCCCCGTGGTCCCAATAGGCCGGCTCTTCGTCCTTGGTGTAGGGGTGGGCCAGAACGTCCTTCCCCTGGGTGTTCGGATCGAGACTTGGCTTGAAGGGGTCTTCGGCCACCCAACCCTTGAACCCAGGGCCGCTCCAGGCAGACCCTTGGAAGAGGGCTGCCTTGTAGTTGCCCGCCCAAGTGTGGGAGCCCGAACCGGGAATCCCGATGTTGCCGGTGAGCATCAGCGGAAGATACGATGCGCGGTTCATTTCCGTGGCATGGAACCAGTGGTTGATTCCTTCCCCTTGATGAATGGACACGGGCTTCAGGGTGGCAAAATCCGTCGCCAATTGCTCGAGGAGGTTCCGCGGCGATTGTGTGATCTCGCAAACCGTATCGAGATCATAGTCCCGCAGGTGCGTCTGATACAGGGTCCAGAGCGTGGCCACGCGGACGGTGCTGCCGTTGGCCAGGCGAACGTCCCACGTCCCTTCCAATGCCGGCCGGTAGGGCATCGTCGCCCCCACCTGGTCCCGCGTGAGGGGCCGGGGCGCGTTGGTTTCCGAGTCCCAAATCACGTAATCGCCGAGCCGGGTGTGCTGCTCCGCCGTGAGTCCCTGAACTTTCATCGAGGGGCCTTCGGCCGAGAGCGCACTGCGGTAGTTCGGGAAGACTTCGTGCGCCCGCAGCCGGCGCAGGTTATCCGTGCGAACCAGGAGCGGGAAATCTGTGAACCGCTTAACAAAATCTTCGTTGTACGCCTTGCGGTCTATCAAGAGCTTGGTGATGCCGAGCCAGAGGGCGGCGTCGGTGGCGGGCTTGATCGGTATCCAGTAATCCGCCTTGGTCGAGGGAGGGCCGTACTCCGGCGCGATGACTACCACTTTGCCGCCCCGCTCCATGACCTCAATGAACCAGTGCGAATCGGTCAGCTTGTTCTCGACCAGGTTCTTGCCGTCCATGATGATGAGCTTGGAGTTGCGCAGGTCGTTGAAGTCGCAATCGGAGGCTTGCAGCCCGTGCACCCAGGGATGTCCCGGAGCCTGATCGCCGTGCCAGGTATAATTCGACCAGTTGCGGCCGGCCAGGGCTTTCTCCGGCTCCACCTTGCGGATTCTCGTATCGAGCAGCGCGAGGGAATTGTTGAGCCGGTACATGCCGTATTTGCCGATCACTCCCAGCAGGCCCATGCCGCCGCGCATCTTGACGCAGCGCGTGCCCGCGCCGCCGGTCGCTTCCACCATCTCCGGTTGATACCCTTGGGCCAGGAGCCGCTTCTTTCCCTCGTCGCCGCTGTAGCGCGTGGAAATCGCCACCAGCGCCCCCGCGATCTTCTTGAAGGCTTCTTCCCAGGTGATCTGGATAAACTCGTCCTGGCCGCGGGTGGAAAACAAGTAGCGGTTCTTGAGTTCCGGGGTCAGGTCCGGATAGCCCGCGTTGGCCCAGGCCAGCCAGCCTTTCCGTACGATGGGGTGGCGCAGGCGGTACGGCCCGTACAGAACGCGATGGAAGGTGTAGCCCTTGGCGCACTGCCGGGGGTTCCAGTTGGCCGTCGCATGGTTTCCGTAGAGGTCCGCGTACTTCTGCACATCATAGGTTTCCCCCTGCCGGACCACGATTCCGTTGCGGACGTAGGAGCGAATCCGGCAGGCGTGGGTGTCGTTGGGAGAGCAGACCCAATCAAAGGAGCTGTCGTAGCGATACTGGTCGTGATAGATTTTCTCCCAGTCACGGGCGACTTTGCGAGACAAGGGGTTCTCCGGCCCCGCCACCGGTTGCAGGAACCGGCAACTGACCCCCATCCCCGCCAGCGCGCCTCCGGTGCCCACTCCGACCCAGCGGAGGAAATGGCGCCGGGTCATCTCCGCTTTGATCTTCTCTGTTTCCTGGCTCATGGTTTCTGTCTCCTTGCGAATTCTTCCGAACCCCTCCGTATTCATCCCCGGGCCTTTGGTCCGCTCTCTCGCAGAGCCGGATCGCGGCACGGATTTCTAGGGAGCTACGGTGCAATGAAGATTTCCTGCCAAATGGTGATGGACTTCTTGCCGTCCCGGTCCGCCGCGCTGCCGTCCCAGACGGCGAAGGCCACCGGGTATTTGCTTCCGGGCTCCAGCGAAACATCGCCTTGGGTGCCCGTCAAGGGGCTGCGAAAGACCACCCGATAGGAACCCGTAAGATAAACGCCCGTAGCGGACACATGCTGAACATGCTGCGCACCGGCCGTCATCGGATGAGCCTTCAGAGAACCGAATCCCTGGGCCTCCAAGTCTTCGGCGGCGCTCTTGCGAGTGGGGTCGGACACAATATTTCCGGCGCCCCATCCGGTCACGAACGTCGGATCGGATTCGAGCGTCAGGGCGTTGCGCGTGGGCTGCTCCAGGGGGGAGCGCAGGGAGTTCGGATAGGAGTCAATGCCGATGTTGGGATATTGCTTATCAATATCCTGGAAGGCGGGTTCCAAGTCCGCCTGCCGTTCCGACTTCCACATCCAGATATCAACGAGGCCTGCGTGCACCGCCTCTCCCATCCCGAAGAAGGGGGGAGCCTCCGGAGTCAGCGAGAATTCAATGGCCACACCGTCGCGGAAGTCCTGCGGCCGGATGGCGGTATGATCCGCCGTCGCATCGGACCAAATCAGTTGAAACGCGATCTCCTTCCCGTCGTGCAGGGCCTGAACAGCAATGGTTTCCGGGCGTTGATCGCGCCACCACAACGGCATCAGATGCAACTCGACCGCCGAGGCTGACCTCCAGGCAGAGTCGTCAGGGTGCTCGGGCAACTTCGGGACGCGCGTCGCGACGATCTGAAACCGTTTCATTTCCACCCGAGCGCGCTGCTCTTCGCTGGACAACGAACGCACGAAATGAACCAGGTCCCAGGCGTCCTTGCCGTAGAGGTGGGAGTGCGACGGCATGGGCGTGCCCGGCAGTCCCGCCGCGATCCGTTTGTACACATCCTCCGGGGCCGGGTTTCCTTTGTAGATGCCGGCAGTCAGATCGCGGGGGCGCGTCGCGAACCCTTCGGAGTCCTCCTGCTGCTGCTGGCCGTCTCCCTTGCCGGTGGCGCCGTGGCAACTGGCGCAGTTTTCCTTGAACAATCGCTCCGCGTTCGCCTGGGTCTCCGGAGTGTAGGGCGGCTCCGGCGGCACCTGAATCTTTCCGCTCGGTTGATCGGCGGGATTTTGCGGCTGATGGTCCGAGCGAATCTCCAACGGGTTCTTGGCAAAGGCCTTGATGTAGTGAACCAACGCCCAGCGAGTCTCCTCGGTCAGGTGGCCCCAGTAGGGCATGGCCGAACCCGGCATCCCGCGGGAAATGGTCTTGAAAAGGTCTTCATCGGTGGGAGTAAAATCCCAAGTGGAAACCAAGCGATAGCGCGCGGCGGTGAAATCCCGCGGCTTCGGGAAGAGCAGATAGGCCGCGGGGCCTTGCCCGTCCCCCTGCAACCCATGGCACGGCGCACAATTGCGCTCAAACGTGGTCTTGCCGAGTGCGAGCAACTGCGGCGATGACGCCATCACCGTCTGGGGGGTGAGATTTCCCGTGGCCTGACTCTCCGGAGAAGGCCGCGAACAGCCGCTCAACAGAAAGCTCACCAGTAGAACCGGGGAAATACACGGTAACAATAACAAATAAATGGAGTTATATGATATAAGGCGACCCATAGCCACCGATTCCTCCCTGGACTGGATTTCTCTTCGCAAGCCAACTTTGGGGAAGACACCCCCCGTTTCCGCAGCTCAAGGCATCTCTCTGAGCACATCCAATTCCAAATCAGAGTCGAAATTCTGATTTCTGTTAATTATCTATTGAAGATGGGGTTAGTGGAAATTCCGAAAACTTGCCAAACGCCGCCAAACCCTCGGCTGGGGGATTTGGCACATCGCCACTGCGTATTATTCCACCCTTCCAGCCCAAAAAGGATGATGCGAGTGTCGGCAAGTCGGGGAAGGGGCTAGCCGTTTCTTAACACTTCGCGCTCTCCATCCTCTGCGGTGAGCCGCAGCCGCCTGCTCTCGTCACCTGGCCTGTCATCCTGAGCGGAGCGAAGGATCTGTTTTTCCCGCTTACGGAACGAGGCGGATGGAGTCCGTGCCTCGAATGAGTTCGCCGGAGAAGGTCCGGCCCTTCAGGACGGCTTCGGTGGAGGTGGGAGTGAGTTGCAGGTCTTGGGTGCGGAAATGTAAGAGCAGGTCGAGACGTCCGTCGCGGTTGAGGTCGGCAACCGAGGTCATCGGAGTGCCTCTGCCCTGCGTGGCCACCGGCGCGCCCGCTAGGGTCACGCTGCCCAAGTCCACTGTCGTCGCGGTCTTAGGGAGATGGGACCGTAGCCCAAACCGGGTTCCCGCTGTTGTCAATGGAGAGCTTCTTGTAGGTTCGACCATCGGGACTCTGGAAAATAATTCCACAACCAGGA
>Ga0209343_10003258_pt1 | contig 20549 bp, 24 predicted proteins | sample RifCSPlowO2_02_FD_184026 | JGI IMG/M metagenome (GOLD analysis project Ga0209343, IMG submission 184026) | Groundwater microbial communities from Rifle, Colorado - Rifle CSP2_plank lowO2_0.2 (SPAdes) (version 2) | ecosystem: Environmental > Aquatic > Deep subsurface > Groundwater | place... | reverse complement strand
GCACGAACTTCGCTGCAGAAATTATGAATTACAAGAAAAGCAGAGGATCATGAGTGACGAGATAATAGGCGGGGATGATATATTAGGCGCTCTTATAATGGGCCATAAATATAATTCCTGGTGGACTGGAAGCATCCTAAGTATAGAGCAATCGAGGAAGCTGGTTCCGCATCAGAATGCCACTACTATGCAGGTCGCGATAGGGGTTGTATCAGGCATAATGTGGATGATAGAAAATCCCAACAAAAGCGTGCGCGTTCCGGATGATTTGCCTCATGAATATATACTCGATATAGCAAGGCCATATCTCGGCAAGTTTATATCCGAGCCGTCCGACTGGACACCATTAAAAAATTATCGGGTATTTTTCAGAGAAAACCAAAATGCCCATCTCGACAAAAGAAATACATGGTGCTTTAATAATTTTCTCTTCAAGGATATTAAGCCCCCGGTTGCCTGATAAAACCTTACTCTCCGGAATGATATGATGATATAATATTATCATGCCGGAGTTTTTACTATAAGGAATTATTTAAATGAAACAATTATTTTCTATGGTTATTTGGGTGTTTGGAATATTCCTTACTATCCTTTTATATTTAGCGGTGCTGTTCTTTGTGATAACTCTCTACCCCATCGACAAAAAGAGAAAAGTTGCTCACGCCCAGTGTTATTGGTGGAGCGATATCCTTACCCATTTCAACCCTTATTGGAATATCCGCATCAACGGCCTGGAAAATATCGACAAGAAGAAAACATATGTTATAGTGGCAAATCACGAGAGCCTCGTCGATATAATTATCCTTTACCGGATAAAAACTCAGTTCAAGTGGGTCGCAAAAGAGAGCTTATTTAAGGTGCCATTCATCGGGTGGTGCCTGTCGCTTACAAAACACATAAAATTAGAGCGTGGCGAATTTTCGAGCATAAAAAAAGTGTACCGCATAGCGGCGCAGTGGCTCAGGAGAGATATATCCGTTCTATTCTTCCCGGAGGGTACAAGGAGCGAGACTGGCGGAATGAACGAATTCCAGAATGGGGCCTTTAAGCTTGCGATAAAAGAGAAAAGGCCTATCCTGCCTATACGTTTGACCGGAACGAGGGACGCCATCCCGAAAGGAGGGAGACGGTTCTCGGCAAATATTTACTGCGCTTTAACCGTTCTGCCGGCCATAGATACGTCCGGATTGGGCTCAGGCGACTTCGAAAAGCTTAAAGATGAGGTTCGCTCAAAGTTAGAAGCCGTTTCAGCCTGAAGGCATGATATAATCAACGAGCTTACTATGCGCAATCGTATGAGGCAGGCACATGATAACATATGATGATTTTATAAAAGTTGAATTGAAAATAGCTAAAATTGTCGAGGTAGAAGAGATTGTCGGTGCCGAGAAGCTGTTAAAATTGAAAATAGATCTGGGAGGCGAGAAGCGGCAGATAGTCGCCGGTATAAAAAAGGCGTATCAGGCGAAGGATCTGATTGGAAAAGAGATAGTTGTTGTTGTGAACCTTGAGCCGCGGATGATGATGGGGATAGAGAGCAATGGCATGCTTTTGGCAGCCTCAGATGATAATGGCCCGGTTTTGTTAATACCTGATAAAGAGGTTCCTCCCGGAAGCGGGATCAAGTGAAATACAGTAATTTTTTTGCGCTAATTTGACTTAAAGCGCCCGTAGCTCAATTGGATAGAGTAACTGGCTACGAACCAGTAGGTTGGCCGTTCGATCCGGCCCGGGCGCGCCACTCCGCCTTCGCATTCAACTCGAAATAGAATGAATGCTTCGGCGGATAAACCCGCCGTAATCTTCCCGCTATCGCGTGTTGAAGACGAAGGCGGGCCACAAAAGTTTCGATGTCAAAAATCGATTCCATATACATGTCAGAAGCGCTAAAGGAAGCGCGAGTTGCTTTTGAGGAAGACGAAGTTCCCGTCGGAGCAGTGATTGTCCATGATAGCCGAATAATTGCTCGGGCCCACAATCAAATAAAATTACTCAAAGACCCCACCGCGCATGCGGAGATTATAGCAATCACGCAGGCCGCGTCCTATTTAGGGAACGAGCGTTTGATAAATACAACTATGTATGCTACAATTGAGCCGTGCTCAATGTGCGCGGGAGCGCTCGTTCTGGCGCGCATCAAGAGATTGGTTTATGGCGCCGTGGATCCCAAGACAGGCGCATGCGGCTCGGTCTTTAACATTACGAATAGCAGAAAACTCAACCACAGAATTAAAGTATCAAAAGGCATTCTCGAAACAGAGTGCGCCGCGCTATTAAAAGAGTTCTTTTCCCGCCTGAGACAGCCGATAGATATGTCGGCGGGATCCCCCCGCAAGTCAGCCGGATAATCGCAGGCGGGAAAGAAGAAGCGTAAAAGTGGCAACAAATAATTACGGCTAATAACAGCAAAAATAATATAAGATTTAAGAAATTCAATAATTAGTCGGAGAGGTCGCCTAGTGGCCTAGGGCGGCGGTTTGCTAAACCGCTATATGGGTAATACCGTATCGAGAGTTCAAATCTCTCCCTCTCCGCCATCGTATTTTCAGAGCGTTCCCGGGTTCAATCAGGAACGCTCTTTTTTTGTCCATTCCTCTATATCCCCCGACGACAAACAACCCCAGTATTAATCAGACAAGATCAGCTTTCATCAGGAATCAAATCCATTAAAAACGCCTCGAGTATGGTGAAAGTGTGGCGGCTTAGAAGTTCGTATAAAAATATTTCTCCTGCCAACTTGCCATATATAGCATGAGGAACCTCTCTAAGTGTAACGTCTGGTTAATGCGTTGTTTTGAAAAAAGTTGCAATAATTTTGGCAGTTTTTGCGTCTTATATAGTAAGGGGATATGAGGTCCCCTTATGAGTAAAAACCGCAAAAAGGAGGTTGATTGTGACAGAAAAGGAATTTTGGGTGTTTTTAAGCAAGTCCCTTGCAAGAGGCAGGATTCCGCAATTATCCGGATATAGGAATAGTGATGATAAACTTGTCGATGCTGCGGGAGCGTATTTCGGTGGTCATTCTGTATTATTTGAAGGCCATGAAAATCTTGCAAAAGACATTATTGTAGAAATCGGAGAACTGATATCAATTCCTGATGTAACGCTCCGGGCAAAAGAAGCCATATTAATGATCCTGGCGCATCATCCATCGAAAGAGGCGCTGTGGGCTCTTACGAAATATAATAAAAATCCGGATAAAGGTCTGGAATATACCGCACATTTCGCTCTGCAGGAATGCGAATGGTGGAATGAGTAGTCTGGGGTAGAAGGACAAATTGGCTTGAATATAACCAAATAAGGGGGTAAAATATGAACGGTTATAATAATGGCATAGTAAGCGTTCCGCAACAAACAAACGAAGACATGATGAGTCGTTCCTACAAGTTTAAATAAGGCATATTAAAAATATAACAGCTTTAAGTAATAGAAAAAAGAAATTTGCAGTGCTCGCCGCTATTGACGAAAAAAGTCTCATCACTGCGTTTACAACTCTATCCGATAATCATGATGTGGCTTGCCATCATGCAGAGATAGCGTGTGGACTGGGCTCTTTTATGACGATCAATAAGAATCAACACAACAAGTTTATAGATATCTCAAAAATCGCTTACAAGATTGGTAATAAGCGGCATGAAATTGAGATTGGAAACAGAGCTATCCGTTCAATATAAGAGCTCATCTCAAAAAGCCAGGGTGCTTACTGAATCATGGGTTGCGTCTAACATTTATTGTCCCGCCTGCGGCATCGATGTCATAAAATATGAAAGTAATAGACCGGTTGCTGATTTTTACTGTGCAAAATGCGAGGAAGAATACGAGCTAAAAAGCAAAATCAATTCGATTGGCTCTAAAATCGTAGACGGTGCTTACAAAACAATGCTTGTGAGACTCGCGAGTAATGATGTCCCCAGCTTATTTCTCTTAAGCTATTCCTTGCGAGATTATTCGGTACTAGACTTTTTTACAATCCCAAAACATTTTTTTGTAGCAGATATAATTGAAAAAAGACCTCCACTTTCACCAAGCGCGCGTCGAGCAGGATGGGTTGGTTGTAATATTCTTCTATATGGGGTTCCAAGTAGCGGAAGAATTTTCTATATTAAAAATAGGCAAATAGAGCCCAAAAAAGCAGTTATCGGGGCATGGAAAAAAACTCTATTTTTGCGCGATAAAAAATTGAATTTAGATAAGGGTTGGATTTTAGATATAATGCGTTGCATAGATACCCTGGGCAAAAAAGAATTCAATCTTGATGAGATTTATGCTTTTGAAAAAGAGTTGTCCGTAGCTCACCCAAATAATAAACATATAAAAGATAAGATGCGCCAACAGCTTCAATTTTTACGCGACAAAGGCTACTTAGGTTTTATTGGAAAGGGGAGCTATAAATTAATATGAAAAATGAAAAAGTCTTGGTAAATAAAAAGGAATTATGTAAACTGCTTGATTATTTAGAGAAGGATGAGTATTTACATTATATGGCATATGAGCTTCCAAGACCTACTAATCATATTTATAGAACAATTAAAAATTTGAAAAAAGAAATATGAAAATAATTCTAATATCTTTTTTAGCCACGTGTATTTCAATGCCAACCATTTTAGAAGGCATATTGTGATTTATAAAGGATATGAAAGAGACGATGAAAATTTTGCTGTGCTCGGACGGCAGAAAAATTGTTATTACAAAGCCGTGTGGAAAATTTGGTTTTGGTACCGTAAAAACGAGATGATTTTATGGTATGGATATATAATCCCTCTGATAGTTTTAAAGGCATATAAATGGATTTGGGGTCAGGAAGATTGCAATTATCCTCCTCCGAAGTATAAGGGTAGAGCCATGTCCTGGGAAGGATGGGAAAAGATAGGAGAAAAGTGGGCAAAGACAGGAGATGGCATAGAGGATTTAAGAGACAGGCTAAAAAACGTAATTTAGCGAACTTATAATGATCCATAAAATTATTAACTGAGAGCGAATGCTATGAACGTCATGGAAGCAATTAAGAAAAGATATAGTGTGCGCAGTTATCAGGACCGCGCAGTGGAAACAGAAAAGCTGGAAAGCGTATTAGAAGCAGCCAGGCTTGCGCCCTCAGCAAGCAACCGGCAGGAATGGCGCTTTATCGTGGTGCGGGATAAAAATATCCGGCAGTGCCTGATGCAGGCGGCCAAAAACCAGGCTTTTGTCGGTCAAGCGCCGGTTGTGATTGCCTGCTGCGCCAAGACCGATAGTCATGTCATGACCTGCGGACAACAGTGTTATCCCATTGACGTTGCTATCGCCATTGAGCATATGGCGCTTAAAGCAACCGAAGAGAACTTAGGAACTTGCTGGATAGGAGCTTTTTATGAAGACAAGGTTAAGGAGATATTGAATATCCCTCAGGATATCCGGGTAGTGGAACTTCTAGTATTAGGATATCCGGTTAAACTCCGCCCAAGCCCTAAGGATAGGTTACGTCTTAAAGAAATTGTAATGTATGAAAAATGGATCCCCGGCTTAATTTAATGCTCAGTAGGACAGGTGGTGAATACCATGCCGCAAATAAGTATAATTTGTAAAAAGAAGAGTTTTGGTGTACAATATGAGGCACTAAAGAAAGGAGGCTATTGCGATGAAAAAGATACTAATCGCTTTAATAGCTTTAACATTCGCAACGTCGCTCTGTTTTGCTGACGGCTCAGGCCAGGCCGCGAAGAGCACCAGCGAACTCAAGACTTTTGTAGGCAAGATCGTGTCATTAGAATATGCCGATCCTACAAAAGGGGTTGATAAGAACAACATGAAGGTTCTGGGCCCGGACGGCAACCCGGTTTCCTTCACCGTCCCACTCACAGTTACGCTTCTTGATGCCGCGACAAGAATTACCACCCTTAATACCTTTAAGGTTGGGGACACGGTAAAGGTCGAACGCGTAAAAGACGAGGTAAGGTCAGTACAGAAAACTCAATAAGGTTTCGCATTTTAAGTATCAAAAGCAGGGCAGGTTTTCCCGTAATTACTGGAAAACCTGCCCTGCTTTTTTGTTAATGGACTTTGACGGAAAGTTATGATATTATTGCCCATATGAAGCTATTTTCAAAAATAATAGGGTTGATTATATTGATAGGCGTTATCTGTTCACTCCTGCCCGTCGCGGGACTCTACCTTCAGAAAGATGCGGCCGGCCCAACCAACGAGCAGATTATAAATAAGCTGAAAGATAATAAAGGCAGCTACTTCTCATTTATCGTATTCGGGGATAATCACGCCGGTTTCATATTCGATGACAGCGCCTTTTTGAAACTTATCCATCGCATGAATAGAGAAAATCGTTTCAGGAAACTGAATATGGACTTTGCTGTAAATTTAGGCGACGTGAGCTTTATTAAAGGCACAGAGTGGGACTACCGCGTATATAACAGGCTGCGCGCCAAGATAAAGTGGCCTGTTATAAGCCTAATGGGTAATCACGATGATGATAAAGGCGGCGAGTCCCGGTTTAAAAAATATTTAGGTAAAAAAGAGTTCGCGTTTGCCCAGCGCAATTCTTATTTTATAGCGCTCGATAATAAGATTAACGCCTTAAGCGAAGAACAATGCGCCTGGCTTGAGGCAGAATTGAAAAAATCACTCGCCTTTAAACATAGATTCGTGCTGATGCATAAACAGGCTCTTTCTCTATATCAGCAATCATGGTTCAGACCGGAACTAGTGAAATGGTCTTACCGGTTTATGAAATTATGCGAAGAGTACAAAGTGGATATAGTTTTTGCCGGCCATGAACATATGTTTAGAGAAGGCGCTTACGGCGGCGTGCGCTATATCATCTCCGGCGGAGGGGGCATGCTTTCTCAGATTCCGGAAGCCGATGGCGGATATTTGCATTATCTGGTCGTGCGTGTTTACGGCGACTACGTAGATTTCGAAGTCCGAAAAGTATTTCCACCGCTTTGGGAATATTTCACATATTATATGTGGAAAGAACTGCTCTATTTTGTAAAAGATATTTTTTTCTAACCTTGGACAATGCGCATATTAAGAGACTACATATTAAAGGAGTTCTTCCATTCTTTTCTACTCTCGATCGTAGTATTCACATTCGCGTTTCTCATCGGGAATATAATTCAGATAGCCAATCTCGTAATAAATAAAGGCGTAAATATAATCTCGGTTTTAAAACTTCTCTTCTTTATGATACCGTGGTTATTAAGTTTTACGTTTCCGATGGCATCCCTCACATCCGTCATACTAATGTTTGGCCGGCTCTCAAACGACGGCGAATTCATTGCCATGAAGGCGAGCGGCATAAGTTTGTATAGGATCGCGTTCCCCATCCTCATGTTGGGTGGTATAATAAGTTCTACTACCTTTATATTGAATGACCAGATCTCATCAAACGCCTCTTATGCTTCGAGGAAAGTCATAAAGGAGATAGGCCTGCGTTCGCCGGCCGCTTACTTAGAGGCGGGCACATTTATAAGGGGTTTCGAAAATTACGTCATCTTTATATATGATGTCAAAGGAAATAAATTCAAAAATATAAGAATATACCAACCACAGGAAGGCAAGCCGACAAGGACTATCATTGCCGAATCAGGCGAGATAAACACATTTCCCGATAAAAATCAACTGGAGTTAAAATTATTTAACGGGACCAGCGAAGAGCCCTCGCCTACGGATCCCGAGAATTTCTATAAATTGAATTTCAGGACTTACTACATGACGATAGACCTTTCAAAGATATTGAAGCAGGAGAAGATAGAAAAAAAGGTCAGGGAAATGACCATGAGGGAATTGCGTAACGAAGTTAGTAAATACTCGGCTCAAAAGATCGATCCCATGCCGCTTTTAGTCGAGGCATATAAGAAGATAAACATGTCAATAGCGTCTTTCGTACTGATACTTGTAGGCATACCTTTAGGTATAAGGGCACATAGGAGCGAGAAGTCGATAGGTTTTGGAATAAGCCTTATACTATTCGCGATATATTGGGGCTTATTTCTCGCGGGTATAGCCATCTCTCTTAGAGGCACGGCGCCGCCATTGATCGGGGTATCTCTGGCGAACATTGTTTTTTTTGTATTTGGCATAATAGTGTTTATATTTACGGCAAGGAGGTAGTCTACTTCGCCATTCAACGCGTAGAATTCGGGTATGGCTTCGTAGGACCTTGCAACTAATTCCTGCGAAGCCCTACCGGCTATTACTATTTGAAGGGCGAAGCAGAAAAGGAGGCAGCGTTTATGGGTTTGAAAAGCCAGTATCAGATATCCAGAAAACAGAGGTTTAAAAGAAAAGCCGCGCGTAAAAAGCTTACGGCTAAGGGAGCGAACCTTAATGAATATTTCTACGGGAAGTACTATTTAAAATCCGGCACGGCCGTATAAGGCGCTTAAGATGGAAATAATTTACGATGTTGTAATAATAGGCGGCGGCCCCGCCGGGCTTACGGCCGGCATATATGCCGCGCGCGCCAGGATGAAGGCGCTTCTTCTTGAAAAGGCGGCATGCGGCGGCCAGATGCTGACCGCAGATATCATCGAAAATTTTCCAGGTTTTCCGTGCGGCGCAAATGGGCCGGAACTCGCAGATTTGATGTTAAAACAGGCCGAGGCGTTTGGCCTTGTAATTTCCACCCGCGAAGCGGAAAAAATATTATTAAAAAAGGCCGAGGCCGATCCTTTCGTTGTAGAGCTGGGCGAAGGAGAAAATATCAAAACCCTTTCGGTCATAATAGCGACTGGGGCCAGATGGAATGCTTTAGGCATTCCGGGCGAGGACAGGCTTAAGGGAAGAGGCGTCTCTTATTGCGCGACCTGCGACGGCCCTCTTTTTAAAGGCAAGGATATAGTAGTTGTGGGCGGCGGGGACACTGCCTTGAGCGACGCGATATTTTTAACACGTTTTGCAAATAAAGTCGTTGTAGTGCACAGGCGCGATAGACTTAGAGCCGCGCGAATATTACAGGAGAGAGCGCTTCTAAATAAAAAGATAGAGCTTTGTCTGAAATCTGTAGCCGCGGAGATTATCGGCGGCAGCAAAGTAGAAGGCGTTAAAGTTAAAGATATAGCCACAAATAAGGAGAAGATTATAAGGGCAGACGGTGTATTTGTCCTGATAGGCCTCTCCCCTAATTCAGAAAGTTTTAAGGGCGCGCTCAAGTTAGATGAAAGAAGCTATATAATATCCGATGACGATATGAGGACTTCCGTGGACGGCGTATTCGCATGCGGCGACGTTCGAAAAAAAATGTTAAGGCAGATTGTGACCGCCGCAGGCGAGGGCGCCACCGCCGCCATCAGCGCCGAGCATTACGTCGAACGGCTTAAAGGGATAGAATATAAATAAGGCAAGAGTGGTCTACTTCGCCATTCAAACCGTAAAATTCTGGTATGGCTTCGTAGCACCTATCGCTACGAAGCTCAAAGCTGAAAAGCTTTGAGCGAAGTAGGATGGTGCCGAGTGGCAGAGCGTTCATCTTTTATAGCTGAAATGTCCTAAAAATCACGTTGAAAATCACGTTTTTTCTTACGGAATAGCGGTCTTAGGCAAGCTGCATATGCTTATATAAGGGCTTGGCTACGGATCTTAGAACATTAGAGGCGTTGAGAATCTCAATACCGATAACTCTGCCGTTTTCATCAAGCTCCGCATTGAGACCAGGGGCGATTTCCACAAACTCTTCCTCTTTGCCCTTCCTTGCGACTATATAGAGCACATCTGCTTTCGGGTCGTAATTTATCTTTGGCTTATTATTCATATCTTCTTCCGCCTCCCTGAATTTATACGGCTATGTTTTTGATATGGTCTTATAGGATGAATTGTAATTATTTCTATGGCGTATCGCTTGTCGTCGTAAGTAAGAGCCACGTCTCTTATTTTACCTTCAAATTCGTATTTACCTATCGCCATACAATGACCCGTTGCGCTATCGTAATAATGCTCTTTTGCTTCCTGAAAAATTCTCTTCGGCAGATTATGTGGAATATTTCTTACATTTAGCCTGAATTCTAAATGTGATGTATATACTATCCTCTTCATACGGATGAATTATCCCACATATTCTTATCCATTGCAATAACAATTCATCTACAATAAAGCCACACAAGCCAATGCAATAGTGTATAATATAGCAAAAATGGCGTATCCCTATGCGTTTCAATAGAGTTACGCCCCAACGTTAACAAAAAGAGAGGTCTACTTCGCCATTCAAACCGTAAAATTCTGGTATGGCTTCGTAGCACCTATCGCTACGAAGCTCAAAGCTGAAAAGCTTTGAGCGAAGTAGGATGGTGCCGAGGGGCAGAATCGGACTGCCCACGCCTGCGTTTTCAGCGCAGCGCTCTACCACTGAGCTACCTCGGCATAAAACTTTATGTGGCAAATAAATTAACACGAAAAAAGGCAGCAGTCAAGCACAATAAAGCCGCTTTTATGCAAGACAAGGTTATTCGACTTAGGAAAGGTAAAAAAGGGCGGCTAAAGGCCGGACATCCGTGGATATTCAAGGGCGCTATTCTGGAGGTAGGTTCCAATATTAAGCCCGGCGACATCGCCACTGTGGTAAATAACGAAAATAAATTCATTGGACGAGGTTATTATAATCCCGCTTCAGAAATTTCAATACGGCTCCTCACTTTTAAAGACGAGACCATAGACCGCCTCTTTCTTCATAAAAGAATAAAAGACGCAATTGATAAACGAGACTACCTTAAAAATATCACAAACGCGAAGAGATTGATATTTAGCGAGGGGGACGGCCTGCCGGGGTTAATAGCAGATTTATATAGTGACACATTAGTATTTCAGGTCTTTACATTTGGAATGGAGAAATTAAAAGAAGTAGCTTTAAAGATACTTACAGACATAGTTAATCCTAAATATGTATACGAAAAGAGCGACTCGCCGTTTCGGAAGATCGAAGGGCTAAAATCAGTAAAAAATTGGATTGGCTCAAATGGCCAGACAAGCATAGAAATATATGAAGGCAAGGCAAAGTTCGTCGTAGATATAGAGAACGGCCATAAAACCGGTTTTTACCTGGACCAGCGTAAATCAAGGCTTGCCATAGGCGCTATCTCAAGAGATAAAACCGTCCTCGATCTATTCTGCTACACCGGAGGATTTTCGATAAACGCGAGCCTTGGAGGCGCAAAAAAAGTTCTAGGGGTAGATAAAAAGAAGGAATGGCTGACTTTAGCGCGTAAAAATGCCCTGCTAAACGGCGTTTCTGGAAGCATGAATTTTATCGACGGCGACGCGTTCCTGATATTAAGAAAGATACTTGATGCGGGAGAAAAATTTGATATCATAGTGTTAGATCCGCCATCATTCGCGAAGGATAGAAGAGCTATTATAACGGCATCAAAGGGTTATAAAGAATTAAATACGCTTGCTATAAAAATCTTAAATGAAAACGGAGTTTTGTGCACATTCTCCTGTTCTCACAATATGCCGAACGATATATTTTCTAAAATATTAAAAGACTCGGCCAAGGCCGGGGGTAGAAAATTCAGTATCTTAAAGAGATGTCGTCAGGACAAGGACCATCCGATAATAAAGACGATACCCGAAACAGAATATTTGAAAGGCTGCTTCCTTAAGTTTTCTTGAAGAGGGAATAAGGAAAGATTGTTATCTACATTATCCCTATCACATAACTCAAATATGCAGTTATAGGCAGGATATATTTCGTGATAATGCCGATAGAAGGCAACATCTCGAGCGAAATGACTCCGCGTTATTCTCGCTTGTCACCGGATCATAATAGGGTAGACGAGGCGCGTTCCAGCATATCCGATGATATTGAGGTTACAGAAGAGTATCAACAAGCACTAAAGTGGTTGAAGGCCGGGGCGCCGATTGTTTTTGTCAGCGGAAAAGCCGGAACGGGGAAGACCACATTCATTCGTTATTTACGCGAACAGCTTGACAGACACCTTGTTGTAGTTGCTCCGACAGGGGTGGCCGCGCTCAATATTCAAGGCGTCACAATCCATTCGTTCTTTCGTTTCCCTCCCAGAGTTGTTATTGATAGCGATATTAAGCTTGTCCGTGATAGGAGGCTATACCGGAAAATGTCGCTTTTGGTTATTGATGAGGCGTCAATGGTTCGTTCTGATATTATTGACGCAATCGATAAATTTTTGCGAAAAAACAGAGAAAATCCCGCTCCGTTCGGCGGTGTACAGCTATTGCTTGTAGGCGATCTTTTTCAACTTCCGCCGGTGCTAAATCGTCGTGAAGCCGAAGCGTTACAGGTCATGAGGTATGAAAGCCCACATTTCTTTAGCGCGAAGGCGCTTGAGCATCGCAGCATGGTTTCTCAGGACCTTACAAAAATATACCGTCAGACAGATCCAGACTTTGTGCATCTTTTGGATAAAATTCGGCATGCCGAGGATCTCAATACAGTTCTTCCCTTATTGAATCGGCGTTGCGGCGTGGAAAACGACTTGGAACAAACGATTATTACATTAGTCTGCACTAATAGAGTCGCAGACCATATTAATGATGACTACTTAGATAAACTTCCCTTGGATTCTCTTACCTTTATAGGAGAAATATATGGAAAGTTTGCTATAGAGGATGAAAAACTTCCCTCTCCATTGAATTTGTCTCTTAAAGTAGGGGCCCAAGTTATGTTTACCAAAAATGACGACAAGAAGCGATGGGTTAATGGAACGCTTGGGAAAGTGGTGGGGCTAAATAGAGATATGCTTCGTGTAGAGAGCGAAAGTCGCTATGGCGCAGTTATACACGATGTCCAGAAGGTAACTTGGGAATCTTTCAAGTATAAATATGATGAAATGTCAGATTGTATCATTCCGACAAAAGTAGGCACATATGTGCAATATCCTTTAATGCTTGCATGGGCTGTGACGATTCACAAAGGCCAGGGCAAGACCCTCGAGAAAGTTAAAGTTGATCTTGGCGAAGGCGCTTTTGATTATGGGCAGGTTTATGCAGCTCTCAGCCGTTGTCGTTCGCTTGAGGATATTTATTTGATTAAACCGATCAATGTCCGTGATGTAAAATGCGACCCCGTAGTCAAAAGATTTTATGCCGCATTAAATGCGCGATAAAGATGGAGGGGTCAGGTCTCGCCATTCGTCAAAAAGTGCAAAAAGTGGCGAATGGCGAGACCTGACCCCATTAACAACTGAGAGATATCTCATTTACACCCACCTTAAAATCTGCTATAATTTCATTAACAAAACCAACAATATTAACACACATAAGTCGATTGCCTGATACAAACGGCTAATAAATATACACATGCTGGCGTCCCGCCAAAGAGCGGCGGGACTGGCCATGAATAGTGTAAAGTCTGGTTTAGGCTGGCATAGCTCCCTACTTCGCAATCAATGTGTAATAGAGAAGATGCTTCGTAGGGCAAGCAGTTGGTTCTACTTCGCCCTTCAATTAGAAATAGCCGGTAGGGCTTCGTAGGAACTGCGACACGCGTTTAGGTTTCAGAGTTAATATACACATGCTGGCGTAGCTCAGTTGGTAGAGCAGCGGTTTCGTAAACCGCAGGTCGGTGGTCCGATTCCACTCGCCAGCTCCAAATTTTTGAAAAAAATTTGATCCTGAAGCTGCGTTAAAAAATCCGACGAATAGAAGGATTTTAGCGGCTGAAGGACCTCTCCACTACATATGGCTCGATTCAGGGACGTCCTAAAAGATCGAAACTTTTTTTGCCTCTGGCTCGCCCAGATCATATCCAACTTCGGCGACAGGCTGACTCAGATGGCTCTTGTTGCGCTCGTCTATCAGCGCACACCTGGAAGCGCTATCGCCCTCGCAAAACTCATTTCGTTTACGATCATACCGGTATTTTTGATTGGCCCGATAGCAGGCGCCTGGGTCGATAGGCTCAACAAGCGGAATGTGATGATAATTTCGGACCTATTGAGGGGGGTGCTTATACTTACAATCCCCTTCTTTATCATGTCAAAGCAGATCTTACCGATATATCTGGTCGTATTTCTCACCTTTTCCATTTCCCGCTTTTTTATACCATCGAAAATGGCTATCATACCGGATCTTGTGCCAAAGGATAAGCTTTTGGTGGCAAACACTTTAGCCGACACCACGCACATGCTGGGAAATGTCATGGGGTTGGTCGCGGCCGGTATCCTTGTTAACATAAAATATATAGGCGCTATAGGCGGTTTCTATATAGACGCGGCCAGCTTCTTTTTCTCAGCCGGCCTTATAACGATGATGGCACAGAAGGAATTCGTAAGTCATGTTCGAGAAGATATAAAAGTCACACGGGAAGCGTTCGAAAACTCTATCAGAAAATCAATTTTTGAAGAGATCAAAGAAGGCGCGAGGTATTTAAGAAAATATGATGATATGCATTTTATCGTATACGTCTTCTTCCTTCTCATGGCAGGCCTTGGCGCGATATCGTGCGTTATAATAGTGTTTATTCAGGAGTCTTTCGGGACAGCCACCCTTGACCTCGGTTTAATCGGCATGTTCTTAGTCGGGGGCCTGCTGTTAGGGACGCTTATATACGGCAGGTTCGGCCAGCGGATAGAGAAGCGAAGGGCCATACTCTTGAGTTTCGCGATGATGGGGATATCGATTATATTGTTTACATTTTTTGTGAGACGATACCCCAGCATTTTAACGAGCGGTATACTCTCAGGCCTCATAGGGATAACGGCAAGCCCTATAATGGTCTCTTTAAATACGCTTACTCATGAGACGATGCCGGAAGAAGCGCGCGGGAGGACTTTTAGCTCGTTAGAGGCAGTTATACACCTTGCGTTTTTAATATTTATGTTCCTGGCGGCTTACGCGGCAAAATACGTAGACAGATTCTGGACGCTTACTGCGGTAGGGGCTCTATTTTCCATATGCGGCCTTATAGGGGCTCTCTTTATTTCCGGAAAACCGAAGCGGCGGGAGATTATCTGAGCTTTAAATCTTTTTCCTTTTTTGCCTTCTCCGCATTACAGACCCTGAAGTAATTGCAGATAGGGCAGCAAATGTTCTCTTCTCCCTTTTCCCCGCGATACCATTTGGTCTCACAAGTCCAATAGACCTGGCATGTTTCGCAGCAATTCATCTTGGGATTGGGCATAACTAATTTCCCCTCTTTGTCTTTCAAGATACATTATGCAGGTATAATTGTCAATATAATTCTAAGTAATCGGTCGGGAATCGTAAGGCAAAATGTCAATAATTCCTTGATTCTTGCGCAAAATTTATGTAAAATGTAGCCGATGTTCCATGTGTAATCGTAAGGGAGTTGGCACATGAAACCTCGCATTGCATTCGGGAAAGGTTCCATATGCAATTGTAAGGGGGTAGGCATATGAAAGAAGTAATCGAACAAATACTCAAAACGGAAGAGTCTGCAAGAAACAGAGTCGAGAAGGCCGAGGCCGAGGCCGAGGATATTGTCGCTAAAGCGAAGAAAGAGGCCTCTATCTTTATCAAAGAGATGACGGAAAAGGCCGCTGACTATGCCAAAAGAAAGAAGGATGAGTACGAACATCAGTTCTTAACCGAAAAAGACGACGTTCTTCGCCAGACTAAAGAACAGGCAGTCGCGCTAAGAAGGAAAAAAGAAAAGAATATAGATCCTGTCGCCAATAGCATCTTCTCTCAAATAATGAGCATACAAGAATAGCCATGCGGCAACTCTCTAAATACGCTTTTGCCAACGCAAAGGTAAGGGCCCTCTTATCCTTTCTGCTAAAACAGGATGAATTTTCACGTCTTCTTGATGTAAAAGACCTTCATGAGCTCCTCGAGGCTTTAAAAAACACATCATACAAAGATATCATAAGCGCTTTAAATATCGAAAATCCGGACCTTGCCCTTTTGGAAAAAGAGCTCTCAAAGAACAATCTTAATATATATAGAAAAGTATACGATTCTCTACCGGGTAAAAATGAGCGTTCTTTTGTGCGGCTGCTCATGCAGAGGTATGAGCTGGAAGAGCTGAAGCTTGCATTAAGGTTCTGGCATAAAAAGGAGGTTTCCGGTATAGACGACTACCTCTTGGGCGAAAAAATCAGTTTTGACATAGATTTTAACAAGATAATATCGGCGCATACGATAGAAGATATAATATCGCTTTTAGGCGATACCCCGTACAAAAAACCTATTTTAAAAGCGCGCGATAAGTTTAAAAATAGCGGCTCGCTTTTTTTCATAGAGACATCTTTAAGCTTAGATTACTATGAAAGGCTTCTTGCTATGAGCCGCGGGCTTTCTTTAGTCGATAGAAAAGTCGCCCAAAAAATATTGGGTATCGAGATAGACAGCGAGAATATCAGTTGGCTTATAAAAGGGATAAAGTACTATTCTCTCGACAAGGCCCAGATATTAGACTGGATCATACCCGGCGGTGAGCGGATAGCGAAGAAAAGAATAGAAGGTTTTCATACGATCAACGACTTATCAAAGATAACTGAAAGTCTGGCAATAGGCCCTTATACGCGGATCAAGGATCTGGCGGAGTCCAGCATCCACCTTATAGAAAGCTTTCTTTACGAGATTTTATTAAGAGAGGTAAAAAAGGCTCTGGGCTCTTTCCCCTTTACCATAGGGACTATCTTCGGTTATCTTATATTGAAGCAAAGAGAGATTAAAAATATAATCTCTTTGATATACGTCAAGCGCTATAACTTGAAGAAAGAAGAACTGAAGATATGCTGACACCGGCCCCCATGGAGCTTTTTAGTATAGCCGTATTAAAAAATAAGACGGAAGGGATAGCCTCGCGTCTTATCGAATTGGGGATATTCCATCCGGTTGATATACGGCTCATAGAAGAAGAATTGAAAGGAGTGTTTTCTTTCCACATAGAAGATGAATACGCGAAATATGAGGCTTTCGAAATGCGCCTTGCGGATATCGTGAAAAAGACAGGCACAGACGTCCTACCAACAAAAAAAATCGAGACAAAAGCCCTTACCTACATAGAGATAGGAAAGATTTTAAGCGACGCCGAAGGAGAAGTCAATCTCTTCAGCGAAGAAAAACGGAATATCGAAGCGGACATAAAAGCCAAAGAGCTCATGCTTTCGTCTTTTAAGGGATACGATCTTCCTTTATATATAAGCGGGCCTTATGCGTACAGTTTCCTGAAGGTAGAGCTTGGAAAACTGGAAGAGCGGGATATCCCGATACTGGAAGAAAATCTAAAAAATACGCCTCATGTGCTTTATCCTTTCAGAAGAGACCACGCCAGGCTTGTTACGCTCCTCATAGGCTTAAGAAGAGATAGAGATAATCTGGAAGCGGCCTTAAAGGATACCTCATGGCAAAGGCTTGAGTTTCCGCAAGACCGCCAAAAGCTATCCGAAGAATTAAAGGAGAAGGCTCAGACAGAAATAGCCGAATGCTTAAAAAAAGTCACGGAAGTAAATGATAGAATAAAAAAATTAGGAGATGAATTTCGCGCAAGGTTGGAACAAATCAAATTCTCCATTATGTTAAAAAAATCTTTATTCGAAGCCAAAAAATATTCTTTCACCACGGGGAAAACGGCTTTTATATCAGGCTGGATCCCGCGGGAAGAAAAGCCGAGACTTATAGAAGAAATAAAAAAATTCGATCCCTATTCGTACATAGAAACCAAGCCGGCCGAAGATATCGATGTATCCAAAGAAGAGATACCCGTCAGGCTTAAAAATAAGCCGTTCTTCAAGCCATTTGAGCTCTTGATAAGCGCTTACGGCATGCCTCGCTACGGGACTATTGACCCCACCGTGTTCGTTGCCATAAGTTTTCTCCTGATGTTTGGCGCTATGTTCGGAGACATAGGGCATGGCATGGTCGTGGGTTTATTAGGCCTGTATCTACTTATAAAAGGTAAAACAGAGAACCTGAAACAGGTAGGCGCTTTAGCCCTATACTGCGGAATAAGCTCAGCTGTATTCGGAGTGTTATACGGAAGCTTTTTCGGAATCGAATTCCATCAGCTATGGATAAAGCCCATGGAAAGCATATTAACTATATTCAAGACATGCGTAATGTTCGGGATAGTCATGATGACCGCAGGCATAGCGCTAAACATAATCAACTCTTTTAAGGACAGGGATTATCTGAAAATTATCTTTGACAAGTCCGGTTTGATAGCCGGTGTCATGTACTGGGCGGGAATAGCGTTGGTGAGCAAATTAGTCGTTTCTAAGGGCGCATTCCCTAAGATTTATTTTTATATCATAATCGGCAGTATAATATTATTCCTCTCGCATCCCATCGTAGAATTTGTCGTTAAAAAAAAGAGAGAAGGAATCGCTGCCTCCTTTATGGAGGGCATGGTAGATGTGCTTGAGATCATGATGCTTTACCTTGCCAATACAGTCTCATTCATACGTATCGCGGCCTTCTGCTTAGCCCACGCGGGCCTATTCCTTTCAATATTCGCGCTATCCCATCTCGTTAATAGCGCCGCAGGGGATATTTTAGTATTTGTCCTCGGCAATGCTTTGGTTATACTCCTCGAGGGATTGGTGGTAAGTATTCAATCGGTCAGATTAAATTATTATGAGTTTTTTTCAAAGTTCTTTATAAGCGGAAAGCATGCTTATAAGCCTTTAACATTGTAAAACACTTCGACCGAAGACGAAACGTGGACGAAGCGTGGGATGACAAATAAAGGTAAATAGTGTATAATCTAACAAAAAAGGAGGCAATAAATGAATAGCATTAAAAGGCTTAGCAGTATCATTTTTAACGCAGGCTTGGCTCTTTTTGCCCTTTCTTTCGTTGATATAGTTTGGGCGGAAGAGGCAGTCGATCTTACAAACAAGAAGTGGGCCTTCATCGCGGCCGCCTTGTCAACAGCTATAGGCGCGATAGCTGCCGGCATAGCCGTTGCGTATGTAGGGTCAGCTGCGGTAGGCGCGATGAGCGAAAAGCCTGAGATAGGCGGCAGGGCGCTGATTTACGTCGGCCTTGCGGAAGGCATCGCGATCTACGGACTGATCGTTTCGATAATGATTTTAGGAAAAGTATAATTGTATGAGGTAAGCGCATGAATATCTTATGCATCGCCGACAGGGATTCCGGATTAGGATTCAGGCTGGCTGGCGTCGAGACAAGGGATGTCTCTACAAAGGATGAGGCATTGGAGGCGCTGGATGCCGCTTTATCGAGAGAGAATATAGGCGTTATCATAGTGACCGAAAGATGCGCTTCTTTTATCCAGGACAGAATAGAGGATCTCATGTATAGTAAAAAGCTCCCTCTGATCTTGGAGGTCCCGTCAAGAGGAGAGCCGAAGAAGAAGCTCTCTGCGGGAGCTATGTTAAAAAAAGCTATCGGCATAAGCGTTTAAATATGGAAAATTCAGCGAACGTAAGCGAGCGAAATATAGAAAATTCAAAAACGATATGCGCTAAGGTCAAAGAAGAGGCCGATGACGAGGTCAGGGATATTTTAGAAAAGGCGCGCGCGGCGAGAGACCGCATACTCGAAGAAGCGAAAAAAGAAGTGTTTGAGAAGAAGAACGCGATGCTCAAAGAATCCGATAACGAGATCGAGAGGATAAAAGAGAGGGTATACTCAAACCTTCATCTGGAAAATTCCAGGGCGATCCTTGAAGAGAAGAATGAGTTCGCCAAAGAGGTTTTAAAGAAGGTCAATGATCGGGCGCAAAATTTTCGTTCGAACGGCGAATACCCTGTTTTTCTAAAAAAGGCCGTCATAGAAGGCGTAGGAATTATCGATGATGCCGAGACAGAGGTATTGTATTCTTCAAAAGACAGCTCTATCATAGATAATGTTTTCATAAAAGATGTGGAAGAGAAAAGCACGGCGGAATTCAAAAAGATATCGCTCGAGTTTAAAAAAAGTGATTTTGGCGATATCGGTGTTATTGTCCAGGCGCGAAGCGGCAGGCGTATTTATGATAATAGGTTTTCAGCAAGGCTTAAACGCGCTCATGACGAAATTTATATGAGCCTATTAAAAGAGGTGTTTTTTTGATGGAAAAGACCGCAGGGAAGGTATGCCGGGTCGTAGGGCCGGTCGTTGAGGCTGAGGAGATCACATTCTTAAGGATGCTCGATATGGTCGAGGTCGGCGAAGACCGCCTTGTCGGAGAGGTGATGCGGCTTAAAGACGACAGAGTTTTTATCCAGGTGTATGAAGACACCACATCGCTAAAAGCCGGTGATCCCATTTATTCTAAAGGAAGCCCGCTCTGCGTTGAGTTAGGGCCGGGGCTCATGGGTAATATTTACGACGGTATCCAGAGGCCTTTAGAGGCGCTCGAAAAGGCAGAAGGTTTTTATATAAAAAAAGGCGTTCACGTCCTGGCGCTTGACAGAACCAAGATATGGCATTTCACGCCGTTAAAAAAAGAAGGGGACAATATAAAAGGCGGAGAGGTTATAGGGGAAGTGCAGGAAAGCTCCGTCATAAAACATAAGATACTCATCCCTCCTCTTATCGACGGAAAGTTGAAGTGGGCGGCAAAAGAAGGAAATTATAATTTAGAAGAAAGAATAGCGGTGGTCGAAAAAGACGGCAGGAGTAACGATATACTGATGTATCAACGCTGGCCCGTGCGCAAGCCGAGGCCG
>Ga0209343_10003256_pt1 | contig 20558 bp, 17 predicted proteins | sample RifCSPlowO2_02_FD_184026 | JGI IMG/M metagenome (GOLD analysis project Ga0209343, IMG submission 184026) | Groundwater microbial communities from Rifle, Colorado - Rifle CSP2_plank lowO2_0.2 (SPAdes) (version 2) | ecosystem: Environmental > Aquatic > Deep subsurface > Groundwater | place... | reverse complement strand
CTTGGTAGAGTACGTAGTTTCCCTCGATAAGCTCGGCAATCACGATGTTGAGCACGTAGGGGGCAAGAACGCCTCCCTGGGCGAGATGATCAGCAACCTCGCCGGTGCCGGTGTCTCGGTACCCGGTGGTTTCGCCACCACCGCCCAGGCCTACCGGGACTTTCTCGACCTGAGCGGGCTGAACGAGCAGATCCATGCGGCGCTGGACGCCCTGGATGTCGATGACGTCAACGCCCTGGCCAAGACCGGCGCGCAGATCCGCCAGTGGGTGATGGAAGCCGAGTTCCCCGAGCGCCTGAACAACGAAATTCGCAGCGCCTTCGCCGCCATGGCCGGTGGCAACGCCAATATGGCCGTCGCCGTACGTTCCTCGGCCACCGCCGAAGACCTGCCGGACGCCTCCTTTGCCGGTCAGCAGGAAACCTTCCTGAATATCCGCGGCGTGGACAATGTGATCCGCGCGGCCAAGGAAGTATTCGCCTCCCTGTTCAACGACCGCGCCATCGCCTACCGCGTGCACCAGGGCTTCGACCACAAACTGGTCGCCCTGTCCGCCGGCGTACAGCGCATGGTGCGTTCGGAAACCGGCACCGCCGGGGTGATGTTCACCCTGGATACCGAATCGGGCTTCCGCGACGTGGTGTTTATCACCGGCGCTTATGGCCTGGGTGAAACCGTGGTGCAGGGGGCGGTCAACCCCGACGAATTCTACGTGCACAAGCAGACCCTGGAGGCCGGTCGCCCGGCTATCCTGCGCCGCAACCTGGGCAGCAAGGCGATCAAGATGATCTACGGCGACGAAGCCAAGGCCGGTAAATCGGTCAAGGTGGTCGATGTCGATCGCGCCGATCGCGCCCGTTTCTGCCTGAGCGACGCCGAGGTCAGCGAGCTGGCCAAGCAGGCCATGATCATCGAGAAGCACTACGGCCGGCCGATGGATATCGAGTGGGCCAAAGATGGCGACGACGGCAAGCTGTATATAGTCCAGGCCCGCCCCGAGACGGTGAAGAGCCGCTCCAGCGTCAATGTGATGGAACGCTATCTGCTCAAGGAAAAGGGCACAGTGCTGGTGGAGGGCCGCGCCATCGGCCAGAAGATCGGTGCCGGGCGCGTGCGCGTCATTCATGACGTGTCGGAGATGGACAAGGTGCAGCCGGGCGACGTGCTGGTCTCCGACATGACCGACCCGGATTGGGAACCGGTGATGAAGCGCGCCAGCGCCATAGTCACCAACCGCGGCGGGCGTACCTGCCACGCGGCGATCATCGCCCGTGAACTGGGCATCCCGGCCGTGGTCGGCTGTGGTAACGCCACCCAGGTGCTGAAAGACGGCATGGGCGTCACCGTATCCTGCGCCGAGGGCGACACCGGCTTTATCTTCGAAGGCGAACTGGGCTTCGATATCCGCAAGAACTCGGTCGACGCCATGCCGGATCTGCCGTTCAAGATCATGATGAACGTCGGTAACCCGGACCGCGCCTTCGATTTCGCCCAACTGCCGAACGAAGGCGTGGGCCTGGCCCGCCTGGAATTCATCATCAACCGCATGATCGGCGTGCACCCCAAGGCGCTGCTGAACTTCGCCGGCCTGCCGCCGGAGATCAAGGACAGCGTCGAGAAGCGCATCGCCGGTTACCACGATCCGGTCGGCTTCTACGTCGAGAAGCTGGTCGAGGGCATCAGCACCCTGGCCGCGGCGTTCTGGCCGAAGAAGGTCATAGTGCGGCTGTCGGACTTCAAGTCCAACGAATACGCCAACCTGATCGGCGGCAAGCTCTACGAGCCGGAAGAAGAAAACCCGATGCTCGGTTTCCGCGGCGCCTCGCGCTATATCAGCGAATCCTTCCGTGACTGCTTCGAGCTGGAATGCCGCGCACTGAAGAAGGTGCGGGGCGAGATGGGCCTGACCAACGTCGAGATCATGGTGCCCTTCGTGCGCACCCTGGGCGAAGCCAGTCAGGTGGTCGACCTACTGGCCGCCAACGGTCTGGCTCGTGGCCAGGATGGCCTGAAGATCATCATGATGTGCGAGCTGCCGTCCAACGCCATCCTGGCCGAAGAGTTCCTCGAGTTCTTCGACGGTTTCTCCATCGGTTCCAACGACCTGACCCAGCTGACCCTGGGCCTGGACCGCGATTCCGGCATAGTCGCGCACCTGTTCGACGAGCGTAACCCTGCGGTGAAGAAGCTGCTGAGCAACGCCATCCAGGCCTGTAACAAGGCCGGCAAGTACATCGGCATCTGCGGCCAGGGCCCATCGGATCACCCGGACCTGGCAAAATGGCTGATGGAGCAGGGCATCGAAAGCGTGTCGCTCAACCCAGACTCGGTGTTGGACACCTGGTTCTTCCTCGCCGAAGGCCAGCCCGCCTGATACTCAGTTAATTCCCTTGTCAAGGGCGGGTCGATCCTGCCCTTTTTTGTGTTCAGCACATCCATGTGCTTCACCCCTCCGGGGCTTGCGCGCAAAAACGCTCCTGGCGTTTTTGTGGTCTGCCATCCCTGGCGACCACCCTTCGGGCCGTCGCTAGCGACGTGAAAAATTGCTCCCGGCAATTTTTTGTACCAGAGCGAAGATAGATGCAAAGCAGCAGTGAGCTTTTTCCCGTCGCCTTGATCAGCGCGGAGTTTCGCGGTGATTTGAGCGAGGATGTCTACCGTCTCAAGCCCGGCAATAGCCCGGATAGCAGCGTCGAGCTGGCGTTGACGCGCCTGGGGCGTGCTGGGCATGAGCAGGATCGCGGCGTGCCGGTGATCCTGCTGCCGGGTAGTTTCTCCAACCGGCGTTTCTGGTATTCACCCAAGTGCATAGGTCTCGGTCCGCAGCTGGCGCGGGCCGGTTTTGACGTGTGGATCGCCGAGATGCGCGGCCATGGCCTGTCGCCGCGCAACCGCAACTACAAGCGCAACAGGGTCAGCGACTATGTGCGCTATGACTTGCCGGCGATTGCCGACTTCGTCCATGAGCTGAACCCGCAGAAAGCCCACTGGCTGGGCCATTCCCTGGGCGGGATAACCCTGGCGGGGGCGCTGGGTGGGCGCTATCTGGATGAGTCGAGAATCGCCTCCAGCGTGCTGTTCGGCAGCCAGATCAGTCGGGTCTACTGGCCGCTGAAATTGCCACCGGTGGAGTGGGGCAGTCGCCTGTTGCTCAAGGGCTTCTCGGTGATTTCCGGGCCCAGGCTCAAGCGCGGCCCGGAAGATGAACCGATCAGCCTGGCCATCGAGAGCCTGCGCTGGCATGGTCTGTTCGGCCGTTTCGGCGATGCCGAGCGCGACTGGTGGGCCGGTTTGGCCGAGGTGCGGGTGCCGGTGATGGCCGTGGCGGCCGTGGGCGATAGCCAGGACCCGGCCTGGGCCTGCCGTAAATTGCTCGAACAGTTTGGCTCGCCCTTGAGCGAGTTCCTCTGTCTGGGCAAGAAGCATGGTTTTCACAGCGATTTTGGTCATGTCGAAATGCTGGTCAGCAAAGAGGCCCAGCGCGAGGTGTGGCCGCTGGTGGAGCAATGGCTGCGCAAGAGCCCGCAGATCGCGGCTGAGGTCGAGAGTGGCGAACTTGAGCGGGAAGCCATTTCGGCCGAATGAGCTTGCGGCTAGTATCGGACGCTAAGCGCTATCTCGGTCATTTTATGCGGTGCTGGAGGTGCGATGTTTATTGCCCTTGAGCGTTTGCTCAACCTTGAAGAAGGTTATCGACAGGTTTTTCAGGTGCAGGGGCGTAGCTTGCTGTTGCTGGTGGTCGAAGGTCGCACCCTATTGCTGGAAAATCGCTGCCCGCATCAAGGTACGCCTTTGCATAACGCAACCCTGACCGCTGGCGTGCTGCGTTGCGCCAGGCACGGCATTGAATTTGAACTGGCCAGCGGTCGGGCGTTGAATGCCCAGTGCCCGGGCCTTGCTTACTTGCCTTTGGCTTATGAGGCCGACCGCGTCGGCATCGATCTGTAAACCACGATCTTTCAACACTTAAGGAGTTCTACCATGCACTACATCACCCCTGACCTGTGTGACGCCTACCCGGAGCTGGTGCAAGTGGTCGAGCCGATGTTCAGCAACTTCGGCGGTCGCGACTCCTTTGGCGGCGAGATAGTCACCATCAAGTGCTTCGAGGACAACTCGCTGGTCAAGGAACAGGTCGAGCAGCCGGGCAAGGGCAAGGTGATGGTGGTCGATGGTGGCGCCTCCATGCGCCGCGCCTTGCTCGGCGACATGCTGGCGGAGAAAGCCGCGAAGAATGGCTGGGAAGGCATAGTCGTCTATGGCTGCGTGCGTGATGTCGACGTCCTGGCGCAGACCGATCTGGGTATTCAGGCATTGGCCAGCCACCCGATGAAAACCGACAAGCGCGGCATCGGCGACCTGAACCTGGCCGTGACCTTCGGTGGGGTGACGTTCCGCCCGGGCCAATTCCTGTATGCCGACAATAACGGTGTGATCATCTCGCCGTCTGCGCTGCAGATGCCGGAGTAAGTCGTTTTGCCGGTAGCCGCAATGCATGAGGAAGACAGCGGCCAGCAGGGCTTGGTGCACGCCTTTGTCCTCGATGGTCAGGGTGGCGCGCGTGCTATTACCCGCCAGCAATTGCGCGAGCTGCACTTGAGTGAGCAGGAAAGCCTGTGGCTGCACTGGGATCGCAGCCATGCGCAAACCCAGGAGTGGCTGCGCCGTGACAGCGGCCTGAGTGCTTTCGCCTGCGATCTGTTGCTCGAAGAAAACACCCGTCCGCGCCTGCTGCCGCTGCCTGAGCATGAGCTCTTGCTGTTTTTGCGCGGGGTCAACCTCAACCCCGGGGCGGAGCCCGAGGATATGGTCTCGGTGCGTATTTTTGCCGATGCCCGCCGGGTGATTTCCCTGCGCCTGCGTCCCTTGCGCGCCACCGAAGAGTTGATCGCCGAGCTGGCAATGGGTAATGGGCCGAAATCCGCCTCCGAAGTGATCCTGAGTCTGGCGCATTACTTGACGGATAAGGTCGAAACGTTGGTGGCTCAACTGTCCGAGCAGGTCGATGAGCAGGAAGAGAGGGTCGATGCCGAGCAACGCTTGGTGCCCGATCATGCCAAACTTCTGCGGATACGCCGGCGCGCCGCCAGCTTGCGGCGTTTTCTCGCGCCGCAGCGGGATATCTATGAGCAACTGGCGCGCAGCCAGCTGCCCTGGTTCGTCAGCGGCGATACGGACTACTGGAATGAGCTGAATAACCGCCTGACCCGTTATCTGGAAGAACTCGAGCTGAGCCGCGAGCGCGTCAGCCTGGTGCTGGAGGCGGAAAACCGGCGCATGGATCAGCGCATGAATCGCACCCTGTACCGTTTCGGCGTTATCGCCGGGGTGTTTTTGCCCCTGACCTTCCTCACCGGGCTGTTGGGCATCAATGTTGGTGGTATTCCTGGCGCCAACAGTCCCTATGGTTTTGCGCTTGCCTGCGTGCTGATGGTTGCTGTCGCCCTTGGCCAATGGTGGTTGCTACGCCGGTTACGCTTGGCTTGATGTGACTCCCTGGCCAATCAACTCGTCTAGCCGTCACGTCCTGTGAGGTGCGCAATGCACGACCCCTTTGAAGAATCGCTGCGTGATTTGCTCAAGTCATCCGAGTCCAATCACGACGACGATGCCTGTTTGCACCGCGTTTTGAAGACCGCCAACCGCCAAGTGGGCGCCGGTGACCTGTTTACCCTGATGGGGCATTGCCTGGGCGCACTGATGATCGCGCTCAATAGCGGTGCCGCGCATCTTTCGCCGGTTGCTCGGCATAAATCTTCTCTTAGTTCTACTGATAAGGCTGACTGAAATGGAACTCGATCCCTGGACTCAAAGCCTGATTGCCGCGATGACCGCCCTCTGGACCAAGGTCGCCGGTTTTATCCCCAATCTGTTCGTCGCGCTGATCCTGGTGCTGCTGGGTTTCGTCGTGGCCAAGCTGCTCGACACCCTGCTGTCCAAACTGCTCGGCAAGATTGGCCTGGACCGCCTGATGGCCGGCACCGGCCTGACCAAGCTGCTGGGCCGCGCCGGTATCCAGGTGCCAGTGTCGACCCTGATCGGCAAGATCGTCTACTGGTTCGTGCTGCTGATCTTTCTGGTTTCGGCCGCCGAATCGCTGGGCCTGGAGCGGGTCTCTTCGACCCTGGATGCGCTGGCGCTGTACCTGCCGAAAGTCTTCGGTGCGGCACTGGTGCTGCTGGCCGGTGTGCTCTTGGCCCAGCTGGTCAGCGGTCTGGTGCGTGGCGCTGCCGAAGGAGTGGGCCTGGAATATGCCCACGGCCTCTCGCGAGTGGCCCAGGGCCTGGTGATCATCATCAGTATTTCGGTGGCCATTGGCCAACTCGAAGTCAAAACCGACCTGCTCAACAACGTGATCGCCATCGTGCTGATCTCGGTCGGTCTGGCCGTGGCGCTGGCGCTGGGTTTGGGTAGTCGGGAAATTGCCGGGCAAATTCTTGCCGGCATCTATGTGCGTGAGCTGTATCAGGTCGGGCAACAGGTTCAGGTGGGTGAGGTCGAAGGGCAGATAGAGGAAATCGGTACGGTTAAGACCATACTGCTGACCGATAGCGGCGAGCTGGTCTCTGTGGCCAATCGTACCTTGCTCGAGCAGCGGGTAAGCAGTCGCTAAGGCGTCATCCCAGCTAGTGCAATCCCTGCTATTGTATGCCGCCAACCCCGCAGTCTGCTTTGCTCAGACTGCGGCGGCCTTTGTCCTGACTGTCGGCCCGACTCGTTTTGAATAAAGCCCAACCTGTGTCTTTGCGTTACGACCCCCGCGAACTCTCGGACGAAGAGTTGGTGGCGCGTGCCCATGACGAGTTGTTTCATATAACCCGCGCCTACGAAGAGTTGATGCGCCGTTATCAGCGCACCTTGTTCAATGTGTGCGCGCGGTATTTAGGCAATGAGCGTGACGCGGACGATGTCTGCCAAGAGGTCATGCTTAAAGTGCTATATGGCCTTAAGAACTTTGAGGGTAAATCCAAGTTCAAAACCTGGCTGTACAGCATTACCTATAACGAATGCATCACCCAATACCGCAAAGAACGCCGCAAGCGCCGTCTTATCGATGCCTTGAGTCTGGACCCGCTGGAAGAAGCCTCGGAGGATAAAACTCCGAAAGTCGAAGAGCGCAGTGGCTTGGACCGTTGGCTGGTGCATGTCAACCCGATTGACCGGGAAATTCTGGTGCTACGTTTTGTCGCAGAGCTGGAGTTTCAGGAAATCGCCGACATCATGCACATGGGTCTGAGCGCCACGAAGATGCGCTATAAGCGCGCGCTCGATCGCTTGCGTGAAAAGTTTTCCGTCAATCCCGAAACTTAGTGGGGTGAGGTGGGTCGAAGTGCCGGGTTAATTCAGATAGAATTGCCGGCTGAGTTGTCTTGTGTTTGTCAGACAACTTACTGACCACCAAGATAGGGATTTAGGAATGAAATTGAAAAACACTTTAGGCGTTGTCGTTGGCTCCCTGCTGGCCTCTGCTTCTCTCGGCGTGCTGGCTCAGGGTCAAGGCGCTGTCGAAGTGGAAGGCTTCGCCAAGAAGGAAATCTTCGACAGCGCTCGTGACTTCAAGAACAACGGCAACCTGTTCGGTGGCAGCATCGGTTACTACCTGACCGACGCCGTCGAATTGCGTCTGGGCTACGACGAAGTGCACAACGCCCGTGGCGAAGACGGTCGTAACATCAAGGGCTCGAACACTGCCCTGGACGCCCTGTATCACTTCAACAATGCAGGCGACGCGCTGCGCCCTTACGTTTCCGCCGGTTTCTCGGATCAGAGCATCGGTCAAAGTGGCCGTAACGAGCGTAACGGCTCCACTTTCGCCAACCTTGGCGGCGGTGCCAAGTACTTCTTCACCGACAACTTCTATGCCCGTGCTGGCGTTGAAGCTCAGTACAACATCGACCAAGGCGACACCGAGTGGGCTCCAAGCGTCGGTGTCGGTATGAACTTCGGCGGCGGCAGCAAGCCGGTTGCTGAGGTCGTAGAAGCTGCTCCTGCTCCGGCTCCGGTTGCCGAGCCGGTTGCCGCCGAAGAGCCGGTGGAACTGGTTCGTGTCGAGTTGGACGTGAAGTTCGACTTCGACAAATCCAGCGTCAAAGAAGAAAGCTATGGCGATATCAAGAACCTGGCTGACTTCATGAAGCAGTACCCGCAAACCACCACAGTGGTTGAAGGTCACACCGACTCCAAGGGCACCGATGCCTACAACCAGAGCCTGTCCGAGCGCCGTGCCAACGCCGTTCGTGACGTACTGGTTAATCAGTACGGTGTAGAAGCTGGCCGTGTTAACGCTGCTGGCTACGGCGAAGCCCGTCCGGTTGCTGACAACGCCACCGATGCTGGCCGCGCGGTTAACCGTCGTGTAGAGGCTGAAGTAGAAGCTCAGACCAAGCAGTAATAGATCTGGCTACAAAGAAAACCCGGCCTCGGCCGGGTTTTTCTTTATGCCCCGCCATCCCTGGCGGTCACCCTGCGGGCCGTCGCTGCGCGACGTTAGAAATTGTTCCAGACAATTTCTTTATGGCCCGCCATCCCTGGCGGTCACCCTGCGGGCCGTCGCGGTGCGACGTTAGAAATTGCTCCAGACAATTTCTTTATGGCCCGCCATCCCTGGTGGCCACCCGCGGGCCGTCGCTGCGCGACGTTAGAAATTGTTCCAGACAATTTCTTTGTCCGTAGAAAACCTCAGCAAGAAAAAAAGCCCGCTGAGGGGGCAGCGGGCAAAGGTCACAGCTCCGCAGGAGCGCGAAGTAGTTAGGCGCTTATGGCAGTTGCGAGCATCTGTGCTGCGGCTGCGACTTCGCCAATCACCAGAATGGCGGGGCTTTTCAGCTTGAAATCCAGGGCGTCCTGATGCATGGCGGCCAGATTGCTGCGGCATTCGCGCTGCTGCGGCAGTGAGGCATTCTCGATCAGCGCCACCGGCATATCGCCGCGCATGCCGCCAGCCAGCAGGCTTTCGCGAATTTCCGGCAGCTTGGCCACGCCCATATAGACCACCAGGGTGGTGCCGCCTTGGGCCAAGGCGGCCCAGTTCAGGCTGCTGTCGTCCTGGGTGTGGGCGGTGACCAGGGTCACGCCGCGGGCCACGCCGCGCAGGGTCAGGGGGATGCCGCAATTGGTGGCCCCGGCCAGACCGGCGGTGATGCCGTTGACCATTTCCACCTCGATGCCGTGTTGCTGCAGCCAATCGGCTTCCTCGCTGCCGCGGCCAAAAATGCACGGGTCGCCGCCTTTCAGGCGCACCACGCATTTGCCCTGGCGCGCATAACGCAGCATCAGGCGATGGATAAAGGCCTGCGGAGTGGAGCGGCAACCGCCGCGTTTGCCCACCGGCATGACCCGGGCAGTCGGGCAATGCTCCAGCACGGCCGGATTGACCAGGTCGTCGATCATCACTATATCGGCCTGATTGAGGGCCTTAACCGCTTTCAGGGTCAGCAGCTCCGGATCACCGGGACCTGCGCCTACCAGCCAGACTTTTGCGTTCATCTTCAGTTCCTCATCCGCGGGTAGGGTTATGCGCTGGCCGCAAGGCTTGGCGTGGCCAGCAAACGCTTGATTTCCGGTACACAGGAGCCGCAGCTGGTGCCGCATTGCAGTTCCTGCTTGAGGCCGTTCAGGTCGAGACCGCGGGCGATACCGGCGCATACCGCGTCTTCGCTGACGTTCAGGCAGTTGCACAGGGTCTTGCTGGCCTTCTTGCCGCTGGCCGTGCCCGGCGGGGTGGACAGCGGCGCCAACAGCCAACGGCGCAGGTCGGCATCGGCCTGGCCTTCGCTCCACAGGCTTTTCAGCCAGTCGCGGGCGGCGGTTTCCCCGGCCAGGCGGATGGCGGTGATGCGCCCATCCTCGATGCGCACGCGCTTGCCGACCGCCCGGCGTGGGTCGTCATAGGCCAATACCGGACCTTCGTGCAGACCGAGCAGGCGATCGATTTGCGCCAGCAGCTCGGGCTCGGGCGCCACCGCGCTGGCGGCGCGGATCAGCAGGGCAGGGCGCTCACGGCCGGTCAGGTTCAGGTTGGCGTAGGCGAAGTCCTCGAACAGCGGCCGCAGTGCCTCGAAACGCTTTTGCACCTCGCCTTCGACCAGGGCAAAAAACGCCCAGGGCAGTTCGACCTTCTCCACTTCGATGCCGGCATGCTTGAGTTCGGGCTGCTTGGACAGCGGATCGAACGCCGGTTGGGTCAGCACGTTGGTGCCCAGGCCCTTGAGGAAACGATTGCCCCAGTGCATCGGCAGGTAGGCCTGGCCGGAGCGCACCGAGTCATCGCCTTGCACCGGCACTATCAGGCTGCCACGGCGGCTGCGCACCTTGATCAGGTCGCCGTTTTGCAGGCGACGGCGGCGCAGCTCGTCGGGGTGCAGGCTGAGCACGGCTTCTTCGACATGACCGAACAGGCGTGCGGCGGTGCCGGTACGGCTCATGCCGTGCCACTGGTCGCGCAGGCGGCCGGTGTTGAGGGTCAGGGGGAAACGCGCCTCGCGCTTTTCTTTGGCCGCACGAAAAGGCTCGGCCTGAAACTGTGCACGACCGTTTGCAGTGGGGTAGCGCCCGTCGCCGTACAGGCGCGCGGTGCCTTGGCTAGCGCCGGCCGGAAACGGCCATTGCTGGGGACCTTGGTTGTCCAGAATCGCGTAGCTCAGCCCCGAGAGGTCGAGATCGCGCTTGGCGGTCAGGTGTTTGTATTCCTCGAACAGTCCTTGCGGGCTGTCGAAGGCGAACAGGCTGGGCAGGCCGGGGCGGAGCAGTTGTTCTAAGCGACGGGCGAAATCCGTGGTGATCGCCCAATCCGGTCGCGCCTCTGCGGGTGCGGACACGGCGCGGCGTACATGGCTGACGCGGCGTTCGGAGTTGGTCACCGTACCTTCCTTCTCGCCCCAGCTGGCGGCGGGCAGCAGCAGGTCGGCGTAATGGCAGGTCTCGGTGGTAAAGAAGGCTTCCTGGACCACCACGAAGGGGCAGGTGGCAAGGGCTTCATGCACCTTGTTCTGGTCCGGCAGTGATTGCGCCGGGTTGGTGCAGGCGATCCACAGGGCCTTGATCTTGCCCTCGCGTACCGCTTCGAACAGTTCGATGGCGGTCAGACCGGTGCTTTCCGGAAGGGCGTCGACACCCCAGTAGTCAGCCACTTCGGCGCGGTGGTCGGCATTGGCCGCCTCGCGATGGCCCGGCAGCAGGTTGCTCAGGCTGCCGGTTTCGCGGCCGCCCATGGCATTCGGTTGGCCGGTCAGGGAGAAGGGGCCGCTGCCGACTTTGCCGATCTGGCCGGTGGCCAGGTGCAGGTTGATCAGTGCGCTGTTTTTCGCGCTACCGGCGGTGGACTGGTTCAGGCCCATGCACCAGAGCGAGAGAAAGCTCGGTGCCTGGCCGATCATTCGCGCGCAGCTCTGCAGGTTTTCCTGGCTGATACCGCACAGCTCGCTGACCATCTGCGGGTTGTAGTCGCGCACCAGGGTTTTCAGGGCGTCGAAGCCTTCGGTATGGGCGTCGATATAGGCGCGGTCGATCCAGCCTTCCCACATCAGGATATGCAGGATGCCGTGGAACAGTGCGACATCGCTGCCGGGCAGGATCGCCAGGTGCAGGTCGGCCAGGTCGCAGGTGTCGGTGCGCCGCGGGTCGACCACTATCACCTGCATGTGCGGGCGCTTGGCCTTGGCTTCTTCCAGGCGGCGGAACAGCACCGGGTGGGCGTAGGCCATATTGCTGCCGACTATCAGCACGCAATCGCTCTGCTCGAGGTCTTCGTAGTTGCACGGCGGCGCGTCGGCGCCCAGGCTGCGCTTGTAGCCGACCACGGCGCTGGACATGCACAGGCGCGAGTTGCTGTCGATATTGTTGGTTCCCACCAAGGCTCGCGCCAGCTTGTTAAAGGCGTAGTAATCCTCGGTCAGTAGCTGGCCGCTGATATAGAAGGCCACGCTGTCTGGACCGTGTTCGCGGATAGTTTCGGCGAACCGGTTGGCGGCGTGATCCAGGGCGCTGTCCCAATCGGTGCGACTGCGGGCCAGGCCCTTGCCCAGACGCAGTTCGGGGTACAGGGCGCGGGCATCGAGGTCGCCGGTCAGGTGCAGGGTCGAGCCTTTGCTGCAGAGTTTGCCGAAGTTGGCCGGGTGGCTGGGATCGCCCGCGACGCCAAGGATCTTCTCGCCGTCGTGTTCGATCAGCACGCCGCAGCCGACACCGCAGTAGCAGCAGGTGGAAGCGGTGATTTGATTGGCCATGGCCGTCTCTCCATTTGTAGGAGCGGATATTTCCGCAGAATGCTGCTGGCGGCTACATCCGCTCCTACAGGTTTATGCGCACTCGGTGGCGGCGACTTTCAGGGCCAGCAGCACGCGACCGTTCTCGACCTTGGCCTCATGCTTGTGTGCGCAGCCGACGTCCGGCGCTACCGCCACACCGCTTTCCAGCTCGATCTGCCAGTTGTGCAGCGGGCAGGCTACGCGCTTGCCGTAGATCAGCCCCTGGGACAGCGGGCCGCCCTTGTGCGGGCAGCGGTCGTCGAGGGCGAACACCTCGTCATCGGAGGTGCGGAAAATCGCGATATCGCCTTTCGGGCCGCCGATGATGCGAGAGCCGAGCACATTGATTTCTTCCAGGGCGCAGATATCCAGCCAGTTCATACGGTGGCCTCCTCGACTTGCACGACGCTGATGCGGTCGAACTCTTTCTTCAGTTGCGGGGTTTCGATGCGTTCTTTCCAGGGGTCCTGCTCGAAGGACAGGGCGAACTGCAGGCGCGCGTTGAGCGCCTTGCGGTTGTCGGCATCCTCGAGAACAGCCTTTTTGATGTGCTCCATGCCGACGCGCTGCATGTAGTGCACGGTGCGCTCCAGGTAGAAGGCTTCCTCGCGGTACAGCTGGAGGAAGGCGCCGTTGTACTCGCGCACTTCTTCCGCGGTTTTTACCTTGACGAAGAACTCGGCCACTTCGGTCTTGATCCCGCCGTTACCGCCGATATACATCTCGAAACCGGAGTCCACGCCTATGATGCCGACGTCCTTGATGCCGGCCTCGGCGCAGTTGCGTGGGCAGCCGGAGACCGCCAGCTTGACCTTGTGCGGCGACCACATATTGAACAGGTCGTGCTCCAGCTCGATACCCAGCTGGGTCGAGTTCTGCGTGCCGAAGCGGCAGAACTCGCTGCCCACGCAAGTCTTCACGGTGCGGATGGATTTGCCGTAGGCATGCCCGGACGCCATGTCCAGCTCTTTCCACACGGCCGGCAGGTCTTCCTTCTTGATCCCCAAGAGGTCGATACGCTGGCCGCCGGTGACCTTGACCATGGGCACGTTGTACTTGTCGGCGACGTCGGCGATGCGGCGCAGCTCGGACGGATTGGTTACGCCGCCCCACATGCGTGGGACAACGGAGTAGGTGCCGTCCTTCTGGATATTGGCGTGGGCGCGTTCGTTGATCAGGCGCGACTGCGGGTCGTCCTTGGCCTCGCCCGGCCAGGTGGAAATCAGGTAGTAGTTCAGCGCAGGACGGCAGGTGGCGCAGCCGTTCGGTGTGCTCCAGCTCAGCGCGGCCATGGTGTCGGTCATGCTGGTCAGGTGCCGCTCGCGGATCGCCGCACGGATCTGCCCGTGGTTCATCTCGCTGCAGCCGCAGATGGCCTTCTCGCTTTTCGGCTTGACATCGGCGGCGCCGCCGACCGTGCTGATCAGGATCTGCTCGACCAGGCCGGCGCAGGAGCCGCAGGAGCTGGCGGCCTTGGTGTGTTTCTTGACCTCGTCCACCGAGAACAGGCCGTTCTCCTGGATAGCCTTGACTATGGTGCCCTTGCACACGCCGTTACAGCCGCACACCTCCATGCTGTCCGGCATATTGGCGGTGCTGCTCTGGCCCTGATGGCCGACGTCGCCCAGGGCGTTTTCGCCGAACATCAGGTGGTCGCGGATCTCGCTGATATTGGCGTTCTCCTTGACCTGACGGAAGTACCAGCCACCGTCGGCGGTGTCGCCATACAGGCAGGCACCGACCAGGATGTCGTCCTTCACCACCAGCTTCTTGTACACGCCGCCGATAGGGTCGGAGAGGGTGATGGTCTCGGTGCCGTCGCTGCCCATGAAATCGCCGGCGGAGAACAGGTCGATGCCGGTGACTTTCAGCTTGGTCGAGGTCACCGAGCCCTGATAGCGGGCGAAGCCGAGCTGGGCCAGGTGGTTGGCGCAGACCTTGGCCTGTTCGAACAGCGGGGCGACCAGACCGTAGGCGATGCCGCGGTGGTTGGCGCATTCGCCGATCGAATAGACGCGCGGGTCGTAGGTCTGCATGGTGTCGTTGACCAGGATGCCGCGGTTGCACGGAATGCCGGCTTTCTCGGCCAGTTCGGTGTTGGGGCGGATACCGGCGGCCATCACCACCAGGTCGGCGGGGATCACGTCGCCACCCTTGAACTGCACGGCGCACACCCGGCCTTCGCCGTTGTCCATCAGCTCTTCGGTCTGCTCATTCAGGCGGAAGTGGATGCCGCGGTCTTCCAGGGCGCTTTGCAGCAGCTTGCCAGCGGTACGGTCGAGCTGGCGCTCCAGCAGCCAGTCGGCCAGGTGCACCACGGTCACATCCATGCCGCGCAGCTTGAGGCCGTTGGCCGCTTCCAGGCCGAGCAGGCCGCCGCCTATGACCACGGCGTGGCTGTGGGTCTTGGCGGTGTCGATCATGGTCTGGGTGTCGGCCACGTCGCGGTAACCGATCACACCCTGCAGCTTGTTGCCGGGAATCGGCAGGATAAAGGGGTTGGAGCCGGTGGCGATCAACAGGCGATCGTATTCGGCGGTGCTGCCGTCATCGGCGATGACCACGCGCTTCTTGCGGTTGATATCCACTACCTTGCGGTTGAGCATCAGCTGGATATTGTTTTCAGCGTACCAGTTGAGGTCGTTGAGGACGATTTCCTCGAAGGTCTGCTCGCCGGCCAGTACCGGCGAGAGCAGGATGCGGTTGTAGTTCGGGTGCGGCTCGGCACCGAACACCGTAATGTCGTAGAGGTCGGGGGCGAGCTTGAGCAGCTCTTCGAGGGTGCGGACACCGGCCATGCCGTTGCCAATCATCACCAGCTTGAGTTTTTTCATGCCGGCCATCTCCTGAATCAAAAATCACGGAAAAATTGTCGGGAGCAATTATTAACGTCGCCCCGCGACGGCTCAAAGGGTGGCCTCCAGGGAAGGCAGGCCATAAAAAATTGCCTGGAGCAATTTTTAACGTCGCATAGCGACGGCCCCAAGGGTGGCCGCCAAGGATGGCAGGCCATAAAACAAAAAAGGCGTCCCGCTAGTCACCTAGCAGGACGCCTTTGTCCAAGCCCCGTTCTCTCGGGAAGCGCAGCCTTCAACGTTGAAGGCCATGCTTTATTAAATTGTACTAATACCCATGCATGGCTTGTGCCAACTTTCCTATTTGAGGATTTCCTGGCTTTTCAGCGGCTTGCACGGTTGTTTGGGCTGTGTTCCTGCACCCTTTAAAGGCAGCTTGCTTCCTATTGGTGCGTTTTCGCCTCTTATTGCAGCAGCCACAGCAGCAACGCCAGGTTCAGCAGCAGGGAAAGCAGTGCCACGCTGCGCCAGACCAATAACGGCTCGCGCTCGAGCAGCGGCCGCGGCCTGCTGCTCAGGGCCTTGCGTTCGCCTTGCTCCAGGGTCAGCAGCCATTCCTCGGCGGTCTCATAACGCAGCTTGGGGTCGGCGTTGAGGGCGCGGTTCAGGCTGTCGTCGACCCAGCTCGGCAGGTCCGGGCGATAACGGCTGGCCGGGGTGGGGGTGCCGAAGCGCGGGTGCTGGAAGGCTTCGATCTCGCCGTGAGGGTAGTGCCCGGTCAGCAGATGGTAGAGGGTCACGCCGGCGCTATAGATGTCCTGCTGGGCGTTGGGCGTGGCGCCGGCGAAGGCCTCGGGGGCGATATAACTGGGGGTGCCGGGTAGTTCGTTGGCCTCGTCGCGGGACAGGCCCGGGCAGTAGGCCAGGCCGAAATCCAGCACGCGCAGCTCGCCGTCATCGCCCCACAGCAGGTTTTCCGGCTTGATATCGCGGTGCAGGATATTGCGCCGGTGCAGCATGCCCAGGGCCTTGATCAGGCGCGGGGCGATGTCCAGCCACTCGGGCAGACCGAGCGGGCCACTCAGGCGCAGGTGTTCGTCCAGGGTCTGTCCGACGTATTCGCGCTGCACGTAATACAGGTGTTGGCGCTGCGGCAAGGGGTGCACTTCGGCGAAGAAGCGCCCGGCCACTCGGCGCAGAAACCACTCTTCGAGCAACAGCGCGGGCCCCGCTTGCGGCTCGTCGGCGCGACTGACCGGCAGGGTCTTCAGCAGCCAGCGCCGCGACTGGGCGTCGCGCACGCGGTAAACCAGCGACTGGCGCGACTCGGCCAGCAGGCGTTCGATCTGCCAGCCTTCGAAGCTTTGTCCCTCGCGCAGCTTGGGCGGCAGGGGCCAGTGTTGCAGTTGCGCCAGGGTATCGGCCAGGTCGCTTTGCGGCAGCGCCTCGACCCGCAGCAGCAGGGCGCTGGCATTGTCCTGGCTGCCGGCCAGGTGCGCGGCGCTGACCAGGGCGCGGCTGGCCGCCTGCGGGTCCTGTTCGTCGCGCAGTATCTGTTGGATGCCGTTATCGCCCAGGGTCGCCCAGACCCCATCGCTGACCAGCAGAAAGCATTCGCCCGCGCGCAACTCGCCATCCAGGTAGTCCACCACCAGATGCTGGTCCAGGCCCATGGCACGCTTGAGTACATGCTGCATGCCGGGTTGTTCCCAGACATGGTCCTCGCTGATGCGTTCGAGCCCCCCCTGGTGCCAGCGATAGGCGCGGCAATCGCCGACATGCGCCAGGGTAAAGCGCCGGCCGCGCAGGATCAGGGCGCTGAGGGTGGTGAGCAGCGGCTGGCCGCCACCGTTGGCCTGCAGCCAGCGGTTGTGGGCGACCAGCAAGCGATCCAGGGACTGGGTCACCGCCCAGGTTTCCGGGGTGGCGTAATAGTCCAGGGCCAGGGCCTGCAAGGTGGCGCGGGCGGCCAGGCCGCCATCGGCGCATTGGCTAACGCCATCGGCCAGGGCGAACAGATAGCCCTTGCTCGCCGCCAGGGCCGGAGCCGGGGTCACCACGCGAATGGCGTCCTGGTTCTCGGCTCTAGGGCCTATGGCGCTGGCTTCGCCGAAGGTCAGTTGCAGGGCCATGCAGACATCCTGAGTGGGGAAGGGTTGAGGCAAAGGCGAGACCGGGACAGAGTTGCACGAGTTTGCCGTTACCGACTTCACCCGCCTTTCCTGACCAGTGCAATGCAACCCTGCCGGTCAGCCCCGCCTTTGCCTCAATCCTCCAGTGTTTCATTGCCTAGGGCGGGTGTAACCCGCCCTAGGAGCCTGTCGGACTTAACGCTGTTCTACTGCGGAAAAGCCGGATTTGGCCATTTTTGCTGCTCTTTCTCGTTAAATAGCCAGCTATTCGCCTCGAAAGACCAACAAAACTGACTCAAACCGGACTTTCCCTCGCTACGAACAGTCAAGCCCGACAGGCTCCTAGGCTTAGGTTGCGTCGCGCAGGTTCGGCGCCAGGCTACACCCGTGCGGCGGTGACCGCGGCGCTGCCCCAGGTGGTGCGCCAGCGCTTCTTCACGCCATACAGGCCGATCCAGGCTAGCACGCCGAGACTGGCAAACAGCCACAGGCCCATCTGGTAGTCGCCGGTGTGCTGCTTGATGGTGCCCAAGCCCGCCGCCAGGAGGAAGCCGCCGATACCGCCGGCCATGCCGATCAAGCCGGTCATCACGCCGATTTCCTTGCGAAAGCGCTGCGGCACCAGCTGGAACACCGCGCCGTTACCCGCGCCCAGACCGAGCATTGCGGTGACGAACAGGGTCAGGGCGGCGGCGGAGCTTTCCAGGTTGAAGCCCACAGCGGCAATGCTCAACGAGGCCAGGGTGTACATCATCAGCAATGAGCGGATGCCGCCGATACGGTCGGCCAGGGCGCCACCGAGGGGGCGCATCAGGCTGCCGGCGCAGACACAGGCGGCGGTGTAGTAACCGGCGGTCACCGGGTTCAGGCCGTACTGGTCATTGAAGTAGCCGGGCAGGGCGCTGGCCAGGCCGATAAAGCCGCCGAAGGTGACACTGTAGAAAAACATAAACCACCAGCTGTCACGGTCGCCCAGGGCCTTGAGGTAATCGGCCAGGGCTTTCGGCTTGGGCCGCTCCGGCGAGTTCTTGGCCAGGAAGGCGAAGATCAGCAGGGTGGCCAGCAGCGGAATCAGCGCCCAACCGAACACGTTCTGCCAGCCGAACAGGGCCGCCAGGCCGGGGGCGAACAGGGCCGCCAGCACGGTGCCGGAGTTGCCCGCACCGGCTATGCCCATGGCCTTGCCCTGGTGCTGCGGCGGATACCACTGTGAAGCCAGGGGCAGGGCCACGGCAAAGGCGGCGCCGGCGAAGCCGAGGAACAGGCCGAGCAGCAGCGCCTGTTCATAGCTGCCTATGCCGATCTGCCAGGCGCAGAACAGCGCCACTATGACTATCACCTGGCCAACCAGACCGGCGGTCTTGGGTGACAGGCGATCGGCCAGAAAGCCCATCAACAAGCGCAGTACCGCCCCGGCGAGGATCGGCGTGGCGACCATCAGGCCGCGTTGTTGGGCGGTCAGCTCGAGAGCGGTGGCGATCTGCACGGCCAGGGGGCCGAGCAGATACCAGACCATAAAACTCAAATCGAAGTAGAGAAACGCGGCGAATAGCGTCGGTGCATGGCCGGATTTCCAGAAGCTTGTATTCATCGAAAACCTCATCAGCAAAAAAAGGGTCCCGGTGGGGATGCGTTGCCATGGTCGTGGACACGGCGGCCGCAACCCACCGGGGAGGTGCCGTACTTGTGGTGCAGCACCCTGGGGCCGAAGCCACAGCTGGGTTGAGAGAGTTACAAGCGCAGGCCCTGGATCACAGAGCGAGCACCAGCCCCAAACACTGGGACGTAAAACGAAAAACGCCGCATCGACCGATTGCCCTGGGGCCTGGCCTATGCGACGTCTTTGTCGTTTGTCGAGCAGCCACCGTTGGCTACTTCTGCGGGTGACTATGCAAAAGCAAAGCCAACACTCGGATGCGCCTATTTTCAGGGCATGGGGGGCATCAAACACTCGGTGCGTGGTGCAAAAAGGCGCAGAGGATTTATTCGTGCGCTTAATTGGGGCGGCCTGGGCGCGCATCTGGTGCGGCGCCCAGGCCTGCGTATCTACAGCCGGATGTCGATCACGGCCTAATCCGCAAGGTTGTGGAAGAGGCCGCCAACAGCATGCCATTGGACGAGATGTTGGCGGGCTATGCACAACAGGCCTAGCGATGATGAGGCGCGGCTATGCTGCCGGCCTAGATACGCTGTACAAGCGCGGCTTGCCGCTCGGAGGCTGTGAAAATGTCGAGCACCGCAGCGGGCGTTTGGAGGCGGTCGCAGTAGGCGGGAGTTTTTTCACAACCTCTCAGAGTCTTGCAGCTTTTTAAGTATGCGTTGGGTGTCCACGGCGTCATCCCCGAGAGGCATCCGCTGCAGCACCTGCGCAGTAAGTTTGAGTTGTTTGATGTACATCTTGCAGCGTGGGCACATCCGCAGGTGAATCATCACGGCCCAGCGGGTCCGCAGTCGGAGATGACCATCAAGGATCTCGGAGCCCAGCTCCGACATTTCGCGGCAGCTCAGCATGTTCCCACCTCCTCGAAGTGATCGAGCATGGCGTGCATACGTTGCCGCCCTCGATGAAGCAGCACCCGAATGTTGCCCTCGGCCAGTCCCAGGGCCTGAGCGATCTCGTCGTAATCGAGACCACCCAGTTCGCGCATCATGACCACGCTCTGCTGGTCGCCGGGTAGTTTGTGCAGGTGCTTGCGGATGCATTCATGCAATTCGGCCTCGGTCAGCAGCTCCTCGGGGCTGTCGTGATGCCACTGGGTCGGCGGAGCATCCCAGGCGCCTTGCGCGTTGAACCGTGAACCGATGGGAGAGCCTGTATCGAGCCCCCAGCTGTCTAGAGACACTTCTCGCCTATGTTTGCGGTGCATGGCATGGGCTTCGTTGATGGCAATCCTGGCGAGCCAGGTTCTCAGCTTGGCACGCCCCTCGAATTTGCGTATCGCAGCAAATGCCCTCAGCCAGGTCTCTTGTGCAACGTCATCGGCTAGCTCGGGACCAACCAATGGGGTCGTCATGGCTACCAGGAAGGCATGATGCAGTTTGATCACAGCCTCCAGAGCGCCGCTATCACCCTGGCGTAGCCGCTTGAGCAGTTCCTGTTCGTCGTCCATCCGTTTTTCCTCTGGCGATCAAGACTCGATTGCATTCGAGCTTAGAAGCGAAGTGATTGTTTTTGTTACACCGTCTTGTCTTCGCAGAGCGCACGCGTGATCGCAACGCCATGTTTCGCGCGTGAGATCAGGCAGCCTGGATCAATCCAGCGTTAGAGCTTTTTCCCTAATGCTGGGTGTGACAAAGCAATGCTGCATCCATCTGAGGGGCGGACGCCTGTGAAGCCAACGCACACTGAACTTGTCATAAGATCCATTATGCGAAGTGCCAAAACG
>Ga0209343_10003253_pt1 | contig 20562 bp, 17 predicted proteins | sample RifCSPlowO2_02_FD_184026 | JGI IMG/M metagenome (GOLD analysis project Ga0209343, IMG submission 184026) | Groundwater microbial communities from Rifle, Colorado - Rifle CSP2_plank lowO2_0.2 (SPAdes) (version 2) | ecosystem: Environmental > Aquatic > Deep subsurface > Groundwater | place... | reverse complement strand
TGGTCGGGTATCTGCCGGTCACCGGGATTCCCCTTCCATTGATGAGCTACGGCGGATCGTCCGTGGTGTTTACGTGTGTGGCGATGGGTTTGGTAAACAGCGTGCGAATCCGCCGGTTCGTGAACTAACTCTAGAGGGAGATGTGGAAGGTCCATAATTCGGATTGATAGTTATTCAATCACAGCAAGCGTCCGGCCGCCGCGAGCAAGGACCCAGGCAGGAAGCCAGCGGGGATTGGTCCGGAGACGGTGGCCGCCGCTGTACAAAGAATGTCGGAGGGATTACGGTTCAGGACTCCGAAACAATTTTCGAAACACGAGGTTGAACAGTACGCATCCGGAAAGGCCGACGGGGCCTTGGAAGAGTTAGGGACTGCGACGGAGAGCCGGTGAGGGCTTTCCCGGGTAGCAAAGCATTGTCCGGAATTCTCGGAGCGACAGAACAAGATTCGGTACGAGAGAACATTCGGGATGGGAAGCCGGCCGCGGAAGCTCGGAGCGTTGGATTGCGCATGGTTCCGGGCGGCAACGGCAGGCGATGCCGGCTTCGACCGAATGAACGACAGGGATTCGCCGCGGCGCAAGAGAACGGGCCGCAGGAGCCGAACCCGATCAGTTTCCACCGCTCGCTCTGAGAATCTGTCTATCCCTCGCAGCTTTCCCCCAGACTGTTTCCAGCGTGTCCCGCCCCGCGTTCTGCGAAGCCCAAGGAGCAGGCATGACAAAAGAATTAGTGGTGTCGTCTTCCAGCCACGAAACCAAAGTGGCCATCCTGGAAGACAACCAGGTGGTGGAAGTCTACTTCGAACGACTCAAGGAATATGGCCTGGCAGGAAGCATCTATAAAGGGCGGGTCACGCGCGTCCTTCCGGGAATGCAGTCGGCGTTTGTGGATGTCGGACTGGAGCGGGACGCCTTCCTCTATGTTTCCGACTTTTTTGAAGACACCGAGGAGTACGAGAAGATCGTTTCCTCGGTGGAAGACAAAGTGATCAAAATGGAGGAAAGCCGCCCGGTGGAGGCGAGTCCCGTGGAAGCGACGGTGATCCCTCCCCCAGTAGCCCGACCGGAACCTCCTCGGGTTTCCGAGCCGTCCCCCCCGGAGAAATCCGCGATTCCGGGCAAGGAACCCTACCCGTCTTCGCGCCGCTCGCGCCGTCACCGGCCCCGCCGGAAAGGCTTTCCGGAATCCAAGTATTCGCGCCAGGATGTCCCCGGCGCTCCGGAGAGGCCGGAGAGACCCGAGAGACCCGAGAGATCAGAAAGGCCTCAGAGACCAGAAAGACCGGAGCGGCCTCCCGCAGAATCAGTTTCCACGCCGACGATCTTGCCGGGCGAATCCTTGGCCAAGTACCGGGGTCGGGGGGCGACTTCGGATGTACAACCGGCCCCCGAAGCGGAACTTTCCGCGACGGTGCAGTCTCCTTCAGAACCAGGACCGCCGGAAACCGTCCATCCTGGAACGGAGTTGTCCCTTCCGGAGACACGGGAGTCACACGACGCTTTTCCGGAAGCCCAGGCCGGGACGGCTGAGGGGCCGCCCGCAGCGAACCTTCCCACTGTGCCGCAACTCGTGTCGGCCGCTTTCGAGGAACTGCCTGCCTCCCCAGCGACGGTGGTTGGAATGGGAATGGAATCCGGTGTAATCATTTCCGCGGAAACCGCCCGGGCGGAGCCGGTGGCCCCGGCGCCGGAAGAGAAGACATCGCCTGCCTGGCAGGCGATGGCGCCCGAATTGCCTCCCATCGAGGAAAAGTCGGTAGAGGTGGAAGTGCTGGAATCGCTGGCGGACCAGCCACCGGCCGCGCCCGAAGAAATTAGGGAGATGTTGTCGGAGGACGAGACGCCGGTTCTGGCTCCTTTCCCGGAAGAAATCCCTGAGGGCGAAGAAGGGGAGCCTGCCCCGGTCGAGGGCGAAGCACGCGCGCCCGAAGCGCCGGGGTCGCCCCAGCCCCAGCAGGCGTTTGTCCGCGACGGCCATCGGAATCCCCGGTACATGCGGAAAGCCCGCTGGATGGCTCGACGAGAAGGACGAACGGATGCGCCTCCCCGAAGCAGCAGCCCCCGCGAGCGGACGGCCCCCGCGCCGCAGATCGCCGATTTGCTCAAAGAAGGCCAGGAAATCATCGTACAAATCGCCAAGGAGCCTCTCGGCAAAAAAGGCGCTCGCATCACGTCCCACATTGCCTTGCCCGGCCGCTATCTGGTCTACATGCCCACGGTCGGTCATGTGGGCGTCTCGCACAAGATCGCTTCCGATGAAGAACGGCAGCGGCTGAAACGGATCATCCAGGCCCACAGTCAGGACATTCCGGGCGGCTTTATCGTGCGCACGGCGGGAGAAGGCCGGAGCGAGGAAGAGTTGCGGCAAGATATCCTGTTTCTGGCCAATTTGTGGGCCGACATCAAGGCGCAGGCGGAGAAGGCGAAGGCGCCCGCCCTGCTCCATCACGATTTGGACCTGGTGCAGCGGATCTTGCGGGACCAACTGTCGGAAGAGTTCACCACGGTCTGGGTGGACAACGAATCGGAATACGAGCGGCTGGTGAATTGGGTCAGCCGCTTCCAGCCGTCGTTGGTGGGCCGCGTGAAACTGTACACCAAGGACATCCCGCTGTTTGAGCAGATGGGCGTCCAGGAGGAGATCAACAAGGCGCTGAAGTCCAAAATCTGGCTCAAGTCCGGCGGCTACATTGTGATCAATCAGACGGAGGCCCTGGTGGCGATTGACGTCAACACGGGGAAGTTTGTGGGCAAGTCCAGCCGCCTGGAGGACACCATCGTCAAGACCAACGTGGATGCGATTCAGGAAATTGTGCGCCAGATCCGCCTGCGCGACTTGGGCGGCATTCTGGTCATTGACTTCATTGACATGGACGAGCGCAAGAACCGGCTGAGAGTGATGGCAGCTCTGGAGGATGCCTTGCGAGCCGACCGGGCTCCCTCGAAGATCCTGTCCTTCAATGAATTTGGTTTGGTCGCCATCACCAGAAAACGGGTCCGGCAATCGCTCGAGCGGACCCTGGGCCAGCACTGCGCCAACTGCGGCGGCTCCGGCTTTGTCAAGACCCCCGCCACAATCTGCTCCGAGATTTACACCGAAGCACGCAAACGGGCCCGGGAACTGGCAGGCAAACAGGTCACGCTGCGGGTGAATCCGGAAGTGGGGAAGGCGCTGAAGGCGCGCGACAACACCATCCTCCCGGAAATCGAGGAAATGTTCGGCAAACCCGTCCTGGTCCGCAACGACCCGGCCATGCATATCGAAAACTTTGACTTTGAATAGACACGCGCTCCGGCAACGGATGGCGAAATAGACTTTCACTGTGCCCGCGTATCCCCACTCTTTTAGAAGCACCTCTCGGGAAAGCACGATCGCGGAACTGACCAGACGACGGTTCGACCCAGACTTAGGAAGGTCCCGATGCGCCAGAACCTCAAGTGGTTATCGTTGCTCGCAGTCGTCGTCGCGTTGTTTTTCTGGAAGATTCTCTTTACCAGCCAGTTCTCTATCATCATTGGGTGGGAAGGCACCAACCAAGCCTACGCGTGGTATGCCTACGCCGTTCGAACCATTCAGAAGGGTATTTTTCCGGCCTGGAATCCGTACACGCTTTCGGGCCACACGTTCTTGGGGGAGCCGCAAACGAGTGTTTTCTATCCGTTCAAGCTCCTGATGTACCTGTGGCCCTTGGGAGAGTCGGGGATTCTTTCGCCGCGACTGTTTCACGAGTCCTTCGTCCTTGCGCATCTGCTGGGAGCCTGGTTCATGTTTTTCCTTGCCAAAGAACTGGGCATCAAGAACAGCTTCGCGGCTTTCGTGGCAGCGGCTTGTTTTACGTTCGGTGGCTTCTTCGGCAGGCTCGGATGGGTCAACCTGGCCGATAGCGCGGTTTGGTTGCCGCTGATCTTCCTGTTCTTGCTTCGCGCGCTCCACGCCGAAACCAATGCGAAGCGAATTCTCAATGCTTGCTTCAGCGGGCTTTGCATGGCAATGGCCATTCTGGCGGGAAGCCTGCACATCCCCCTGATGGATGTTCTGGTCGTCGTCAGCGCTGCACTTTTCTTTGCCTTCCAGCCCTCTACCGATCCAGCCGCTCACGACGCCCTGCGTTCTCGCCTCCGATGGAGCGTAATCCTTGTCCTCGTTGTGGGCGTCGTCTCCTTTGCGGCTGCCAGTCTCCAGCTATTCCCGTCCCTCGAATATGCTCCACTGGCGAGACGGTGGACCGGGGAGTGGTCCGGGCTGTTTCGTCAGCGAATCCCCTATAAGGTCACCAGTGAAATCTATAATCTAGGCCCGCGTTCTCTCTTCGCTTTCTTGTTCGGGAGCGCGAACCTTGGATCGGGTGAATTCAGCACGTATTTTGGAGTCATGCCGCTGCTTCTTACGGTGATCGGAGTTTGGCAGCATTGGGGAAAAGTCTGGGTGAGGTATCTGGCTGGTTTGGGGGTGCTGGCGTTCTTCTATGCCTTGGGCTCCTTTTCTTTTCTTCACGGCTTAGTCTATTTACTCGTTCCCTATATGGATAAAGCTTGGGAAGCCGGCCGCTTCCTCTACTTGACCCATTTTGCGATGGCCGTGCTGGCGGGTTTCGGCGTGCAGAGTCTCTTCTCGGGAGAGGCGCGTTTGCAGGAGCCCTTTTCCCGGCTCAATCGCGTTCTGCAATGGACCGTGATTGTCGTATTGCTCACACTGGGAATACCAACAATGTTGGGCAGGCCGGAAATCAACGAGTGGTTTTACGTTTCCCTGCTTTTTGTCATCTGTTCCTGGGCTACCTTTCTTTACATCATCCGTGGAAATCGGACGGGGCTGGCGCGGTTCATTCTTTTCGCGGTCATTATATGCGATCTGAGTGTGCTTACCTGGAATCAGGGTCTACTGGAAAAGATGGCCGAGCAGAAGAAGGGCACGGACTACTTGGAGCAGATGATGAGCATGCGGCCGGTGGTAGACTTCCTCCAATCGCAAGCCGGTCTGTTTCGGATTGACTGGGAAGGGGAAAATTATCCCTCCAGCATGGGGGACGTTTTTGGCATTCAAACGACCGATGGCTGGGGCGCCTCCATGCTCGATGATTACCTGCCCGTGAAGTGGTCCCCCAACGGATCGTGTCTGTTGAATGTTCGCTATGTCGTGGGGAATCGGAAGGACCGGCCAGAGAGTCCTGTCTTTACGAGCGGGCAGTGGAAAGTATTTGAAAAGCCGTCCAATTGTCCCCGGGCATGGGTGGTGCGGAATGTCGTAGTCGAACCTTCGCACGAAAAGTTAGTGAAGCGAATTCAGGAGGGTGGTTTCGATCCGTTGCAGGTGGCCTTCGTCGGCGAACGGCCGGAGGTTGCGCTCGAAGGCGGATCAGCGGATTCCTCCCAGATAACCTTTCATCATTACCAGGAGGACCGGTTTGACCTCACTGTTAAGACATCCAGTCCCGGATTGCTCGTGCTCAGCGAAGTATTTTACCCGGGATGGGAAGCTACCGTGAACGGGCAACCGGCCCATATCTATAAGGTAGACGGCCTGCTGCGCGGGCTGATCGTATCGAGCGGAGAAAACCGTATCGTGCTCCGATACCGGCCGCGATGGTTCCTGGCGGGGGTGCTCTTGACGGCTCTGGCTGTTGCGGGAACGAGCATTTTCGCCGCGTTGGTATGGCGGGGAGAAAAGGCCGCGAAACATGCCTGAAGCGCGAGCAGCAGCGGGCGATGCAGCCGTATATTGCTAGGGCTGCTGAAAAGTTTGCCTGTTGCGCGCCAGGAACATGATCTGGTAACCGAATAGCCCAGGAAGCACAGCAGTCAAAGCGGCGAGAAACCCGTTGAGGGCGCGGATCAGAAGGTTGCGGGGCGACAAGCCGAGAATCAACTCCACCGGCATCACGGTCATCTTCTCTTCGAGAATCTCGTAGCCGTTCTCCTCCAGCAGCCGGCGGGCCGTATCCCGCGTGAAGAACCGCAAGTGCGTGCGATCCATAATCCCGCGATCGGCGTAATCGAACCGGCCGAGAAAGAGCATTAACCGTACCGTGATGTTGACGACGTTGGGCAGCGACACAACCAGACACCCGTTGTCCTTCAACGCCGCTCGGGCTGCGGCCAGGAGGCCCTCAGGGTGAACCAGATGCTCCAGCACGTCGAGCAGCAAGACCCGGTCGAAACGGCGGCCGTTTAACCGCTGGAGAATCCGCTCCTGATCCACGTCCAGGTCGGCGGCGATATATTGCTCGAGAGCCTCGTGTTCCGGGGATTTAGGAATCGAATCCACGCCGACCACCCGGTTGGCGTTCTTTCTCAATTGGGCTGCGAAGAACCCTTTTCCGCAGCCAATGTCGAGCACCTCTTGATGGCTGCCCACGAAGCGCTGCGCGTAATCGTGGCTGGAGTGCTTCATCTCCTTGATGGGATAATGGATGAAGTACTCGGCGAACTCCGGGGCGCAGCGAACCGACCGGCAGGTTAGCTTGTAGCGCCACACGGTTCGCGCCACATTCAGTGCATAGTTGAGACCCTTCAGATAACGGAGCTCCGTGCCGTAGTAAGTCGGGATGGGGATTTCCTTGATCCGGCGGTGTCGGTGGTTTAGTTTGATAATGATTTCCGTGTCGAAGTGGAAGTCGTTTGTCATATGGGAGAAATCCATCTCCCGCAAGGCGTTCAGGTTGTATGCGCGGTAACCGCTGTGAAACTCGCTGAGGCACATGCCGAGCGCGCGGTTTTCGAAGATGGTGAGGATGCGGTTGCCGATGTATTTGTACAAGGGCATTCCGCCCTTCAGGGGATGGCCATACTTCTTCATCATCCGAGAGCCAAAGACCGCGTCGGCCTCCCCGCTGACGATCGGATGGAAGAGGCGGGAGAGGATTTCCGGAGCGTACTGACCGTCGCCGTGGAGCAAAACGACAACCTCAAAACCCTTTTCCAGGAAGTAGCGATAGCCTGCCTTTTGATTCCCTCCGTAACCGAGCTTCTTCGGATGCTTCAGCACCTGGAGCTTGGGAAGATCGCAGACCGTCTTGAGGCCTACGGCAAGCTCGAACGTCGAGTCCCGGCTGGCGTTATCGAAAACCACCACCTCCTCGATGTTCTGCCACACATTGGGAGGGATCCGCTTGAGAACTGGAGCCAAGGTCGAGAGCGTATTGTCGGCTACGATGAGAATACCGATGCGCTTGCCCTGGCAGTCGGCGAGCGCCGCGTCGTCCGGGAAACCAAAGGCGGGCAAAGGCTCGTAAGGCAAACCCGCGGATGCACGGGTGGTGACCGTAGCTGTGCTGGTTTCAGACATGCTACTTCGTTCGCCGATTATACCAGGAATTCCGCTTAAGACGGTCTGGTTCTCTGGCTCCGCCGCCGCCGCCGTACGATCAAGACACCCAAGAACGAACCAAGCGTCAGCAGCGAACCCGCCGCTCCCCAGGCGAAGTAGCGGGGCCGGAAACGCATCCCGATGCGGTGCGATCCGGACGGGACGTACAGACTCCGGAAGATCGTGTCGGCGCGCAGAAGTTCCACCGGCTTCCCGTCCAGCGTTGCTTCCCAGCCCGGGTAGTGAATTTCGTTGAGGAGAAGGAATCCGTCCCGGTCCACGCGGACATCGAAAGAAATCTGGTTCGCGGCAGCGGAGAAGTTGTCGAAGGAAAAAGTAACTGGTTCGGGAGGGGCCGCGGGCGGGATGCGGACCAGCCACAGCGAATAGATATTTACGACCGAGTCCTCTTCGGAGCGCACGGTAATCTGGTTTGTGCCCGGCCCCAGTTCAACCTCGCCGAGTTCCACCGTCCGTGCCTTGTGGCAGACCCAGTCGTAGGTCACTTGCAAGGGAACCGGGTCCTGGCTTTGCGTGTTGTTCTCATTCTTGACTTCGACTCGCAGGGATGGAGTCGGTAGCTGCCCGGCTGTGTACTGCATCAGGAGCAGATAACGGCCGGGCTGCGTCAATCCGGTTACATTGTATTGGAACCAACTGCCCCTGGCTCCCCAGTAGTCCCCGAACAGGATCGGATGGGCGCGGCAAAGCGGGTCCACCAGTGCGCGGCCGTTGGACGCGGCGGCGACGTCTTCCGGGCGTAAGAAGATCGTCGGCAACTCTTCCGCCAGGCTAGTTCCTTCCCCGCGCAGGTCATCCTTTTCCACAACCAGCGTGCGGCGCGCATCAAACCAGCGCGAGTTCATCACCGCCAGCGCCACATCTTCGTTGGGAACCACGGTTGCGCGGGGATAGAACCAGCCGTGCGGCAGGTAATCCTTGTTTCGGTAGAGCGCCCACCAGTTAGCCAGGAAGAATGCCCGATCAAACCGAGGAGATTCGCGGAGCTTCAGTTTCTCTTCCAACACCGGGTCGCCGAGCAATAGATATTTGGTTCCCAGCAAATCCAAGAGTGGAGAGTCTATGTTGTGATCCGGCCCGCCGTACGGCAAGGTGTGATCGGAGGTCTGGGTAAATGTGCGGATATACCGCTCATAGCGTCGCAGGGTAATGGGGTTCCACCCGTAAATACCGGGAATCCGCCAAACGTTCCAGCCGTTTCCGCTCCACGGATATTCGGCAATCGCCGCCACCCGAAAGTCGTTGGCTGTGTCGGAGCGCAGGAACTGAACCATCTCCGAGCGGTGGATGGCCAGGTCCCGGGTCAGATAGGTTTGTGGATTCTCCCTGGTCGCGTTGATCGTCTGGTTCATGTTGTAGTAACAAAGCTCAAAGACCATCACGCCAAGGATCGCCCATTGCGAAACACCGGGGCTGATGCGGTTTCGCAGCATTGCGCTCAAGATCAGGCTGACCAAGGCCAGAGCCCCGAGCATAGGAGACCAACCGGGAGTCCACCAGGGGAGTTGCCAAGTCAGCCCAAGAAGGGTGGCGGAGAAGAGCAGAATCCCCAGCCCTGCGGTCAAATATTTCCTGAATCGCTGGGGCAGTTCGCGTGAAAACAGTGCTTCGGCTCCCACGGCGGCCATCAGGCAAAGCCCGAAGTTGGCCAGGTCAAAGAAAGTAGGCGCGTTGCGGAATAAGTTCAGGAGGGGAGTCCGTGCAAGGATCGAAGCCAGATGGCCGTTCCAACCAATGGACAGTTCAATGAAGAGCAGGATCGCTCCCAGCCAGAAGAAGTTGCGCCGGCGGATGGTTTCCACCAAGCCGAGCAGCGCCAACAGGCAGCCTGGAACTGTCAGGAAGACATAGTTGAAGGACAGGTCATAGGGATACCACTGGAAGACGCCGTTGAGACCCCCGAAATAATTGGGGAGGAAAAGAGTCCAGAGAAAGCGCGGCTCGTTGCCGGCGGTCACGTCCAAGTCGGTCAGATAGCTTCGCACGGACAGATTGCCCAGCTCGTAGGAGGGAATGATCTGCACCATCGCCAGCGCCGCGCCGAGCCCGGCGATGACAACCAACTGAACAAGCCAGCGCGGCCACAGTGTTCTTCGGAATGGTCCGAAGCACGCCTCGTAAAGGAAGTAGAGGAATAAGAACAGCCCGAGATATACAGAGTGCTGCCAGTGGCCGGCCAGAATCTGGATTCCGAACAACATGCCGGCAGAGGCCGTGAAAAAATAGTTGTGGTCGAAAAGGCCGCGCCGGGCCAGGAGAAAAATCAGCGGGTACCACGCCATGGAGTTGATCGAGGCCAAGTGCTGAGTGTGGGCGATCATGGCGCCGCTCGCCATGAATAATATTCCGCTCAACAGCGCCGGAGTTGCCGTGGAAACGAACTCGCGGGCCAGGTAATACATGAACAATCCGGCCAGAAAAAAATGGAGGATGAGCTGGCCCTCTACCAGTTTGTACGGAAGCGGCGCAAACGGATTCAGCAGAACAAAGAGCCAGTTGATCGGGTAGAAGATTTGCGCTTCCATGTCGCCGATGATGGGGAACCCCGACATGACGTACGGGTCCCAGAACGGCAGACGGAGATGCCGCAGCTCCTCGTGAACAAAGTGGAAGTAGGGGTAGAAAAACTCCGCCGCGTCCCACGGAAACATGAGGCGGTTGGTAAACAGGATTTTCCAATAGAAGAAGAGGGTGAAGAGCAAGAAAGCGGCGGGGACTCGCCAACGGGGAGGGATCGGGCGCACAGGCATCAACAGCTATTTTGCCAGAGTTCTGACTTGTTACAGTCCGCGGCGTGCTCCGCCGGGTTGCACTTCTGCCCGGGAGCCACCGTTACGGCAGGATTGTTCCCCGATGAATCCTTGGGAATGGTCCTTGGCTTGCCTCGATCCTAGCTGACGCAGTGCTTGTCGCAGGTGACTGGTCCGCCCGCGAACAGGGAGCATTCTTTCACGTCGCTCGCTTCCAAGCTCCCAAACGAGCCTTCCTTCCGCCCGAAGATCACGCGGGCCGGAAGATTCTTCTCCGGGCAGAGCAGGAACCGGTTCCAGAATCGCGGACCCCAGTACCAAATGACACCCGAGACGGCAAGCCCCATCAACAGAACAGCGATCACGGCGAGAACGATTGCAGGATACATGGATTTTCTCCTTTCTGTTTCCGAGTATAGTCCTGAGCTGGTCGGCGTTCAAGACGGTTGTGAGAGCAGAAGGACAAGGGATCGTGTGCCGCCCCGTCTCGCCTCCCTTGCGACCGGCAGCGGTGCGAGATTAAGATGGTTTCCAGAAGGTGAGAGGCGAGCCGTGATTTTCAAGAGTGGCCATTGCGTTCTTCGCTGTTCGATCCGAATGCTTCTGGCCATCGCTGCGCTCTCGCCGGATTCCATCTCGGCCGCAAGACTTTCGGCAATCCCGAACCGGGTTGGCCAGGCTGCCGGTCAAGCCGCTGCGCAGCAGAAGGCCGGGGAACAGGGTTCGGGGCCGAAATTGCAACTGGGAGAGCCAACTCGTCCCCGCGCACGGGAAGCGAGCGTCCCTCTCTACTTCACTCCGCGCCGCGAGGCGCCTTCTGGAAGCCTCCGTGTCGAAGTGACTCTGCCGCGCGGACCCTGGCGATTTCAAAGAGCAGAAACCCCTCCCCGGTCCAGGTGGAAGGTTTCAGCCCGGCAAATAAGACAGCCCGCCCGAGAGCCTGGAATGACGAATGAGGAGACGGTGATCGAAGTGACCGTTTCCGCCGGCCGCCGGGAAATTCCCGAAGGGTTGATAGCGGTTCTCCGGTTTCGGTTGGACGCTTCCGGCTCGCCGCTGCCGGCGGGACTGGCGGTTGCGAGTCTTGAATCCGCCCCTCCCACGGCCGATTCCGAAAGCCCTGCTGCGGAATTTCCGCCCTTGTCGGCCGACCCACCTCTCAGCCCGTCCGTCGGCTGCTTCTTTTTTACGCACTGAAGGCGTTTAGGATTTTCGCTCGGGGACCTAACGGAGAATGTACATGAACCATCCCGCGCCGAACGTGATCAAGAAAAACAAGGCAAAGACCCAGGCCCCGTAGAGCAGCCGCTCGCGGTCGGTATGCTTGCTCGTGACCCCGAACACGACGGACGTGAAGAGGGCGAAGAGAAACGTCGCCATGAGGTGAGAGAAAAACATCTAATTTCTAACCCTGCTCAGCGCCGGGTCTGAGGGCTAATCCTTGTTGCCGACGGCGATGTCGTAGGCGTCCAGGACGCAAAGAACATTCAGCAATCCCGCCACTAACAGAAATTTGGTCCCATAATCTGCAATCGGTGAGGCGGAGGCCAGGGTCTGATAGCCCGCCAGCTTGGCAACCACAAAGAGCAGTCCCGAGCAGACATCGCCCAGGAATCCAAGCGTCTCGACGATGTTCGCAGGCTCGAGCTGGAAGAACCGGCCCTGCATGAGCAGCCCCGAAACAAACATCGCGCCGACGGAAGCCAGCAGGATCGCTCCCCGGCCCCAGCGGTGCAGCCAGAAGTGCCCGCCGCCGGGCACCAGGCAGGCCGCCAGAACCGGACCCACCGGCAACTCGGCCTTGGCGGGTTGATCCGACGCTGCTTCCTTCGACGGCATGTCTTCCATTCCTCGCGCGCCGGCCGCAGGCGACATCTCCGGCCCACCGCGCGGCTAAACCAGTTTCAGTATTGCTGTAGAGAGCAGGGGGGACGTCAGGGCACGACTTCAGTCGTGCCGTAACGCGTGCCAATCCATTCCTTTTCCTTGCGGCTTCAGCCGCTGAGGGACCAACCTCAGGGGCTAAAGCCCGCTCCGAGAGGCCGTCTTTTCGGCATGGCTAAAGCCATGCCCTGACGAGATCCAATCCCTCTACACCAAATCGAAAGCGGTCTAAACTCCAGTATATGCAGAAATCACTCTCTATGCACTGATTCCAGCCGGCTTCCTTTCCCACAGAAACTCGGGCGATAGAATGTGGATTGTCTTCCGACTTCCTTTCTCCGCTGTGACTCTGTGGCTCGCATCTCCAGTCAGGTCCGACCGGAAGCAGCAAACCGCAGGAACTCCTCTTCGCTGACCCCGTCGAGTTCGAGCACCTTGTGGCGCGACTTCGCGCCGGAGATCAGCCGGACCCGAGACTGAGGAATTCCCAATCCGCGCGCAAAAAACTCAATGCACGCCTGATTGGCGCGGCCTTCGACGGGCGGGGCGGTCAGCAGCAGCTTCCATTCTTGCTCCAGCCGCCCATTCGACTGTCGCTCAGGGCGGTGAGCAAAGTCGAACCGCCCGGCCAGAGCGTTCTTCTTGGCTCGCGGTTGGACCCGAACGCGGAGGATCATGTTCGCACAATCACTGCAACCACTAACCACTTCTTGCGACGCTTCGCGGCCCGAAGAGCGCAGTCCCCACCCGCACGATGGTCGCGCCTTCCTCGATGGCGATGGGGAAGTCATGGCTCATGCCCATCGAAAGCTCCCGCAGTTGCGGGAAGTCCGATTCCTGGAGGTGGTCGCGCATCTCCCGCAGTCGGCGGAAGTAGGGACGCCCCCCTTCGGGGTCTTCCGTATAGGGCGGCATTGTCATCAGTCCGCGCAGATCGAGTCCTTCGAGCGGCGCCACGACGGAAACAAGGCTCGCCAGATCGAATTCCGGGACGCCCGTTTTGGTCTCTTCTTCGTCCATCTTGACTTCGATCAAAACGGGGATCGTTTTCTGGGCTTCGATGGCAGCCTGGCTGAGCCGTCGCGCCAGGCGCTCGCTGTCCACCGTCTGAATCCAATCGAACGCCAGTGCTTGATGAACCTTGTTCGATTGCAGGTGGCCGATCAAATGAAAGTTCGCGCCGGGTGTGCGCAGGGAAGGAAGTTTCTGGCAGAATTCCTGCACGCGGTTCTCGCCGAATTCCCGCAGCCCGCATTCGTACGCCGCCTGTATTGTCTCCGCCGGAAACGTCTTGGTTACGGCGACCAGACGCACCGACGCCGGGTCCCGGTCCGCCCACGCGGCTGCCTCGGCCATCCGCTGGTGCACCCGGGAAACATTCGCCGCAATGTTTGCTGGCGCTGTCATCTTGAACTCGATCCCATTCAAATTCTAACCGTTGCTGGACACACAGGACAGGGCAAAGCCTGAAATGCTATCATATCCCTCATCCTAGTTTATTGAGAATTCGTTGAAGTATCCGGGCAAGCTGATCACACTGGAAGGGCTGGATGGCTGCGGCAAGAGCACGCAGGTAGCCCTGGAAGCCGAGCGATTGCGCCACAGTGGGTTCCCGGTCACGGTGACGCGCGAGCCTGGCGGAACGGCCGTAGGGCAGCAGGTTCGCGACATCGTGCTTCATGCCGAGCGCGATGCGGTGACCCCTCTGGCGGAGCTTGCCTTGATGTTCGCCGCGCGCGCGGAGCACATCGAGCAGGTGATCCTGCCGGCCTTGCGGGCCGGAGAGTTGGTGCTCTGCGACCGCTTTACGGATTCTTCGGTGGCCTATCAGGGCTACGGGCGCGGGATTCCGTGGGAGGTCATTGGCAGCCTCGAGAATTTGTTGTGCCAAGGCGTGCGCCCGGATTTGACCGTGATCCTGGAGATTGACCCCGCGACCGGAGTCATCCGGACCGGCCACCGCAACCGCGCCGCGTCCGAGTCTGCCACGCGCTTTGAGCAGGAAGGGATCGAGTTCTTCGATCGCGTCCGGCAGGGTTATCGGGAAATTGCGCGACGGGAACCAGATCGCGTCCGCCTCGTGAACGGGCAAGGAAGCATCGCGGAGGTTCACGAACGGGTCCAGCAGGTTGTGGACGAATTCCTGAAAGCGGCCGGAAAGCGGGCAGTGTCTCAATTTGAACAGGGAGCTGATTTTCCCTAGCCCAGGCCTTCACCTGCATTATTCATGAAGGACGGTCCTTTTACTCTAGCCCAGCGCTTCAGCGCTGGGTAGGCAGTGTCAAGAAGTGATCCCCAGCCCGCTTCAGCGGGCTTCCCAAGGCCGGATTTGGCCAGAGCGTTTAACGAGGGCTAAAGCCGACAACCGAAAGGCTGCTAAAGCAGCCTGTAAAATAAATTGCACCGCTTACCCCGGCCTGAAGGCCGGGGCTAGAGAAAAGGGGAACGGCCACAGAAGCAGCTTGGCAACGCTGGGACCAGCGCGTTTTGCGAAACCCTTATGAATAATCCAGGTGAAGGCCTGGGCTAGAGAAAAGACCGACGAACATGCGTCGGCGCAAACTGAAGCATTACTCAATGGGAACTTACAATGGGCTTTGAAGACTTCCTCGGCAACCGCCCGGTAGTAGAACTGCTCCAGAGCATGATGGCGCGAGACCGGCTGCCTCACGCCTTGCTCTTGTGTGGTCCCGCGGGCGTGGGCAAGTACACGCTGGCGCAGATGCTGGCGAAGGCTCTTCACTGCCTGGAGAAGGCGGACGATTTCTGCGGACACTGCCGAAGCTGCCGCGCCATCGCGCTGGCGGACGACCGCCGAGCCGCCGTGGAGCAGGCGGAGGAAGAACGCGAGCGGCTGACCAAGCGGCCTCGGGAAATTCCTTTGGTCATCCAGAGTAATCCCGACGTCGTGCTGCTGGCCCCCAACGGCCCGTTGCGCCTGTTTCAGATAGAGCAGGCCCGGTACTTGAAGGAGGCGTTGACGTTTGTTCCGGCGGGGGGGCGGAAGAAAATCTTTCTCCTTCCCGACGCGGACCGGATGGATTCGGCGGCGGCCAATTCCTTATTGAAGTCGCTCGAGGAGCCTCCCCCGCACGCCATGCTGGTGCTCACAACGACGAGAGAAGCGGCGCTGTTGCCGACCATCCGCTCGCGGTGCGTCCCGCTGTGGTTAGGCCCGCTCGCTCGCCGGCAGGTGGTGGCGTTTCTGGAAGGGGCCGGCGTGGGGCGCGATGAGAATGAGCGCGTCTTGCGGGCGGCGATTTCGCAGGGTTGTCCCGGCCGGGCGTTGCGCCTGGACCTGGAGCATTACCTCTCCGTGCGGGATTCGCTGTTAACCATGGTGCGGGCGGGGTTGGAGGCCCGCAATTTCGCGGAGCTGTTCGCGGAATCGCAAAAGCTGGCGCGGGAAAAAGAAGGGCTTGAAAATTTGCTCGCGGTCTTATATAGTCTTTTACAAGATATTCTGCATATTGAGGCGAGGGCCAACGGGGAGCCGCTTCGAAACGCTGACCGGCCGAAGACGTTGTTCGAGGTCGCCCGCTCGCTGGGTGTGGAGAAGCTGGCGGAAGCCGCTGCCACCCTGGGAAGTATGGAGAAGAATCTGCGTCGCAATGTTCCGACGCAAATCTCCCTGGAGGCGTTTGCCATCAGCTTGGCCCCGGTTCGCCGAGCGGCCAAGAGCGGGCTCGGCGGAGAGTCGCCGGTGGTCCAAGCCTGAGACGGCTTGGCGGGAACGCTGACCGGACTCCTGCGGCAGCAGGCCGTGCGAGCGGCAGGATGGAAACGGCACGATGCCGGAGCGGTTTGGGAGCGTGAGAAGAACGGACCTAGCCTCCCGCAGATCCTCTGGATGCGGAATTCGAGTCGCCTTCGGCGGCTGATGTTTTTGAAGGAGAAGAAAGTGAACCGGAAATTGATTCGCCCGTCCTTGACGGACTTGAAAGAACCCAACTCGATGGCCCCGCGAGGAGCGCTGCCGCGGAAAAAACCCGCCCCCCCGGAGCAAACCAACGCCGAGAATTTTTACTACGTTAAACAGATGCAGGCCCGGACCCCGATGGTGATCGTCATGCAGGATGGCGAGCAGATTCGCGGCGTCATCGAATGGTACGACAAGGCCTGCATCAAGCTCCACCGGCAGGGCGAGCCTAACTTGCTCATCTACAAGCCCAACATCAAGTATCTCTACAAAGAGAACGATCAGGGTGAAAAGGGCTAGCGGACGCGGCTCCCCGGCGGCCGATCCGCCGTCGTTCTCGCTGGGAGGAGAACTTCTATTCGCGCCCACCCGCCCGATTCATCTATTGCTATCATTGATTCTTATTGGGGCAGAGCCGGCGGGCGGAGTTACCGAAGCTGCGAAGGTTTCCTTCCCAACTGTTGGATTCGCCATCGTCGCCGTCGTCCCGCTTCGCGGTAGCGGCGCTTTTCGGGCGGCGTTTCCGGAATGGCCGGCAGAATCTGGTGGGGATGTCCCTGTTTGTCCACTGCCACGAAGGTCAGGTACGCGGTGCTGGTGTGCTCCCGATGGCAGGTGAAGTATTCCTCCCGAAACACCTTCACTCCCACCTCCATGGACGTCCGAAAAACCCGGTTGACCGAAGCCTTCAGGACGACGACTTCCCCCATACGGATCGGGTAGCGGAAGTCCATGTGATCCACCGAGGCGGTGACCACGTAAGACCCGGAGTGGCGATGCGCGGCCATGGCCGCAACCATATCCACCCAGTGCATCACCGTTCCTCCTAACAAGTTCCCCAGCGGGTTGGTGTCATTGGGAAGCACCACCTGGGTCATTTCCGTCTGGGATTCCCGGACTCGTTTTCTCGCCGGACGCGCAGTCTTCGGCATGATTTGTTTTCCCCTTCAGTTGGTGTCTCGATAGACCTCCGCAGAGGCTCATCGTTTCCAATACGGACGGCGGCTCGGTTGACTCTGGCCGGTGCTCGACTCCTCCGCCTTTCGCCGCGGTACACTCAGCGACTGCCACTTTCCTCCGGCATCATGCTTCGCCAGCAACACAATTTGTCCTACATGATACGCGGAGTGCGTCATCTGCCGATGGATTGCCTCCAGCACCGAACACGGCTCGCCTCGAATCGTTACGGTCCGGTCGAGGTCTTCGGGCTGGAGCGATTCCAGCGTTGCAAACAGGCATCCCCAGCCGGCTTCCCATCGCTCCAGCAGTTGCGCTTTCGTGTCTGACGGCTCGCTTCGGAATTCGCTCTCCCGATCCCGGTTGGGCTTGTCGCCATCGGTAGTTAAAAAGTCCGTCCACCGGGAAGCCAGGTTCCCTGACATATGCTTTAGAATCATTGCGATACTATTCGATTCCTCATCTAAAACTTCAAACAGCGCCGCCTCGGGAATTTGCGCCACGGCTCGCTCGGCCAACTCCTTGAGCCGCCGGGATTCGTAAATGGCATTCTGGATCAGGGACGCATTTGGCATCGGCTTACTTTGGCGGATGTGTTTGACGGATTCTGTCTCCTCGGTAGTCTCGGGGATTCAATAGCTTCGATTCCCGACCGCGTTTGCTATCATACTGGAGGCAACCGAACCGGACAAGCGGGCAGCCGGGAGGGATTCTTCTCCGAGGGGGAGTGCGGACGTGGGAACGAGCCGGTTGGAAATTCTGACGCAGTTGGTCGAGCGGAACCCGAAGGATTCTTTCGCACTCTACGGTCTCGCCATGGAGTACGCCGCGCGGGAGGAGTACGAGAAGGCGATGGAGCAATTCCGCAAGCTGTGCGAGGTGAATCCGAACTACTCCTATGCGTATTTTCACGGCGGCCGGGTGCTGGCCAAGATGGGGCAGATCGAGGAAGCCCGCCGCTTCTATGAAAAGGGAATTGAAGTCACCACCCGTACCGGCGACGCGCACGCCAAGGGCGAACTCGAAACCGCCCTCGCCGAGCTTTGACAGTCCGAGCCGCGACCGCAAGGGAGCGGTGGTTCTCCCCCCCTTGTCAGGTATAATTCCGCTGACATGGTTCCTGAAGCATTTCATTATTATGGTGAAGCTGCCCTTTTGGATAGACTTTCGAGGGGGCTGAAGAAACACAGCCAGGAAGCCATATTCTTGGTGGGCGCACCGCTATCTGCTCCCGTCAAATCTGGTGCCCCTGGGGTGCCAGGCGTCGACGGCGTTATCGATCTGATCCGAACCGAATTCGATGATGATCCCGCGCAATTGTTAACGTTAAACCAAGCCCTGGATAGTGCAGGCGTGAAGCGGTATCAGGTTGCTTTCCAGTTTCTTCAAGGTCACCGCGGCCAACAAACGGCCAACGAGATCGTTCGCAAGGCGGTTGTGGCGGCACGAGTCCCGGGATCTGGATTCGTAACTCCTGGAGGCGATGAGGCGTGCCGGTTCCTGGAGTCTGACACTCAAGGCTGGGTTCTCAATCCAGGCACCGAACATCTGGGGAAACTCGCAACAAGCTATCCAAACCGCTTTGGGAGATCCATACTTACGACAAATTTTGATCCTCTGATCGAGGTTGCTATTCGGCATGCCGGAGGCAACCACTACAGGACCATTCTCCATTCTGATGGAAATCTCTCGCAAACGGAAGCTACTGGCTGCCATGTAATCCACCTTCATGGTTATTGGTACGGATCTGATACTCTTCACACGAGTCGGCAGCTAGCGCAACCGCGCCCGCGCCTAAGGGGTTCGCTTAGTTCTTTATTACGGAACAAACTTGTGGTTGTGTGCGGTTATGGTGGATGGGACGATGCGTTCACTGAAGCGTTGATGGACATGGTCCGTGACGATACAGCATATCCGGAAATAATATGGACCTTCCACCCGGACAGTCCAACCCTGGCCGAACTATTGTCGTTGCGGCTCGGACCTGGGATTGATCGCGGTCGAGTAACTCTCTACGCTGGAATCGATTGTAACCGACTTTTCCCGAGGCTATACGATGCTTGGCTCAGCCTGGAACCCGAAACTCCTTTGCCCGTGATCAGTCAGTCCAATCCGGTCCGCATTAGTGCAACTCTTTCTGAACAAGTTAAGGTCAGAGCTACTCAACAGATGATCGTGGAAGGAGATGATGAGGATAGGCCACCCCTTGTTGAAATCTGTGTTGGCAGGGAAGAAGAGCTAGAAAGGCTGAGAGACCCTAAGGCGAGGATTGTGTTTCTTACAGGTGTTGGTGGCCAAGGGAAATCTACGCTGGCTGCACAATACTTCGCACAGTGTCAGAGCAATCACAGCTTCTCGTTTTATGTCTGGCGGGACTGTAAGGAAGAGAGCGAGCGGTTTGAGAACCAACTTGCCTCGGTCATAGAGAAGCTGTCGAGGGGACGAATATCGGGAGAGGATTTGGCGAAGCAAAGCGCAGGTTCCGTGGTCGAGATCCTCATGAATTTTATCAAAGACCTCAGCGTTCTCTTTGTTTTTGATAATGTCGATCACTACGTCAATCTCGACACCGGAAGGATGACCGGAAGCCAGGACATTTTCATCGAAGCTTTGCTCCGATCCGTCTCACCCTCACGGGCGGTCTTTACCTGCCGTCCTTCGGTTGTGTACGATCATCCTCTTACCCTTAATTGTCCCCTTGCAGGATTAGATCTGAAGGCGACTTTCGGACTATTTTCTAAACGCGGGGCATCCTCTCAAGACCATGAAATCAGAGATGCTCACGAGTTGACGGAGGGGCACGCGTTCTGGCTCGACTTGCTAGCGATCCAAGTCGCAAAACGAGCTCCAGCTATCAACCTGAACCTGCTTGTAAGAGACATTCGCTCCGGCGGCGGACTGCTTCCAGAAAAAACCCTTAAGTCAATTTGGACTACGCTAAAGGATCGGGAGCAGACTGTTTTGCGGGCGATGGCGGAGACAGTGAAGCCGGAAACGGAATTGGAGATTAGCGAGTATCTTCATCATGAAATTAACTTCAACAAAGTGATCAAGGCGCTTAAAGCACTCAGGGCGCTAAACCTTGTCGTGGTCAAGCGACGACCTGACGCGCCCGATGTTCTTGAACTCCATCCGATGGTACGGCAATTTATTAGGAACAGTTTTACTCCGCGCGAACGGTTCTCGTTCATAAATGCCATAATCATCGTGTATAAGCGATTCATCGGCGTTCACAAGTTGCAACTCTCAGAACGGCCCTCTTTGTCTTTCTTGCAATATTGGACCCAGAATGCTGAATTAGATATCGCGGCGGGTAAATTCGGCGATGCCTTTTCGATGCTCGCGGAGGTTGCTGAAGCGTTCTTATCGAGTGCATATCCAAGAGAATTCACGAGAACGGCTCGGCTCCTGTTTTCTGTTGTGGACTGGGTTGGCGAGCGTGAGAAATTCAAGACATTTGAGACAGTATTTGTTTGCTACGTGGAACTTCTGGATAACTTAGGAGAGTATCTGGAAGTTGACGACCTGCTTGACAAATACCAGAGGACAGTCCCCGATAAGGACGCTAGATATATCCACTACTGCAAGATGCAATGCCATTCAAATTGGGCCCGTGGCCGGTTTTCTGTAGTGCTCCCCAAAATTAGGACCAGCAGATAAGGTAAGATTTGCGGAGTCGGACCCCAGGAAAGGTGAGGGACGATGACGCGCAAACAGTACAGT
>Ga0209343_10003250_pt1 | contig 20574 bp, 15 predicted proteins | sample RifCSPlowO2_02_FD_184026 | JGI IMG/M metagenome (GOLD analysis project Ga0209343, IMG submission 184026) | Groundwater microbial communities from Rifle, Colorado - Rifle CSP2_plank lowO2_0.2 (SPAdes) (version 2) | ecosystem: Environmental > Aquatic > Deep subsurface > Groundwater | place... | reverse complement strand
CAAGGAGGAACTGCGCCAGCGCATCGAGTTCTTTCAGGCGAACCAGAAACTGGTCGAGTGCCAGCGCATCGAGCAGCGCACCCGCTTCGACCTCGAAATGCTGGATCAACTGGGCTTCTGCAAGGGCATCGAGAACTACTCGCGGCATCTTTCGGGACGTCAGGCCGGCGAGCCGCCGCCGACGCTCTACGACTACCTCCCCCCCGACGCGATCATGTTCGTCGATGAATCGCATGTGACGATCCCGCAGGTGGGCGGCATGTACAAGGGCGACCGATCGCGCAAGGAAAACCTGGCCAATTACGGCTTCCGCCTGCCCTCGGCGCTGGACAACCGGCCGCTGAAATTCGATGAGTTCGAGAAGCTGATGCCGCAGACGGTGTTCGTCTCGGCGACGCCCGCCGACTACGAGGAAAAGCACCAGGGCCAGGTGGTCGAACAACTGGTGCGGCCGACCGGCCTGATCGATCCGGTGGTGGAGGTGCGGGCCGCCAGCTGCCAGGTGGATGATTTGTTGTCGGAGTGCAAGAAACGCATTGCCCTGGGCGAGCGGGTGCTGGTGACGACGCTGACCAAGCGCCTGGCGGAGCAGCTTACCGAGTATCTCAACGACAACGGCATCAAGGTGCGCTACCTGCACTCGGACATCGACACCGTGGAACGGGTCGAGATCATCCGTGACTTGCGCCTGGGCGAGTTCGATGTGCTGGTCGGCATCAACCTGCTGCGCGAGGGACTGGACATTCCCGAGGTGTCGCTGGTGGCCATCCTGGACGCCGACAAGGAAGGCTTCCTGCGCTCGACGCGCTCGCTGATCCAGACCATGGGCCGCGCGGCGCGGCATTTGAATGGCACGGCCATCCTCTATGCCGATCGGATCACCGATTCGATGCAGCGCGCGATGGGCGAAACCGCGCGCCGCCGGGCCAAGCAACTGGTGCACAACGAAGCCATGGGCATCACGCCGATCGGCGTCAAGAAACGCATCAAGGACATGATCGATGGCGTGTACGATTCGGAAATCGCGGTGCGAGACCTCAAGGCGGCGCAGGAAGCGGCGCGTTACGAAGTGATGAGCGAGAAGACTCTTTCGCGCGAAATCAAACGGCTGGAGAAGGCTATGCAGGAGCATGCGAAGAACCTGGAATTCGAGGAAGCGGCGGCAGCGCGCGACGAGTTGTTCCGTATCAAGCACCTTGCCTTCGGCGGCGAAGCGCATGACGCGCCGGGGGATGCCGCCTGATGCCGCACAAGATTCTTTTCGTCTGTACCGGGAATATTTGCCGGTCGCCCACGGCCGAAGGCGTAGCGCGTGGGTTGGCGCACAAGCTCAATGCCGCGCATCTGTTCGAATTCGATTCGGCTGGCACCCATGGCTACCACGTCGGCGATCCTCCTGATCCACGCACGATCGCGGCTGCCAGGCGGCGCGGTTACGATTTGTCGTCCTTGCGGGCGCGGCGAGTGACCGAGTTCGACTTCATCCGCTTCGACTTGCTGCTGGCGATGGACGGCGAGCATCTGGAGTTTCTGCGGCGCGCCTGCCCACGGCCCCATCTGCACAAGTTGGGGCTATTGCTCGATTACAGCGAACGCTTCGACCACGATGAAGTTCCCGATCCCTACTATGGCGACGCGCAAGGGTTTGAACTGGTGCTCGATCTGGTCGAGGATGCGGCGATCGAGTTGATCCGCCGCCTCACCACCCGCCACCGGGATTCCTTCCCCGGCGTTCCACACGGGGCATAAGGAACAACGGGCGCCGTACCGAGGTAGGGCGCCCGTTGCTTGTTGCCGATGTCAGTGTCAGCTGTTCTTGGTTTCCACCATTTGCAGCGGCTCGTTGGCGATTACCGCGGCGGGTTTCGGCTTGCGGCCAAGCGGTTGCGGCGGCTCGAAGGTCGCCGCAGGACGCGGAGCGCTGCTGCTGGTTTCGATCATGACGAGGCCGGCCTGCTGCAGCGACCCCGTTAGATCAACTGGCGCCGGGTTCAGCGCTGGCGGGACGATGATGGGATCGGCCACCGGGGGCGGCGTCGGAACCGAAGCCGCCTGGGGTACCGGTGCCACTTCGACTGCAACAACTGGAGCAGGCGCCGCGGCGGGGGCCGGAACAGGCTCCACGGTGGGGCTGACGACAACATCCGGGGCAGCGCTCGCGGCAGGCTCGGCGACCACAACGGGAGTCGGCGCGGGGATGGCAACTGCAATCGGAAGCGTCGCGGCTACGACGGGCACCGGCGCGGCCGGCGCGTCGCTGGCCGAGGGAATCGCGCTTGGCGTCACTTCCGTGCTGGCAGGAATCATCTCGGCAAGCTGAGGCGCTGCTGAAACTTCGCTGCTGCCACCTTCCTCGCCACGACCACGGCCACGACCGCGGCCACGACTTCTGCGTCCGCTGCGGGCTTCGCCATCCTGATTGGGGACTTGAACGTTGTCGTTGGTAAGAGTCGGCGCGGGTGACACGGCGCTTGGTGCTGCATTCGATTCGCCGCGCGGCTGGCGTGGCTCCCGGGGCTCTTTCGGCTCGCGCGGCGGACGCGGTTCGCGCGCTTCTCTGGGCTCGCGCGGTTCTTTCGGTTCGCGTGGTTCATTGCGTGCCTCACGCGGACGGCGGTTGCCGGTTTCGCCTTGCGTTTCGTCGCGTTTTCCCTGAGGACGCGGCTGCTCGCTTCTTTCCTTACGTTCGCCACCATCGCGCCCGTCGCGGCGATTGCCGCGGTCGCGGCCACCACGACTTCCTTCGCGGTTGCCATCGCGGTTGCGGTCGCGTCCGCCTTCGCGGCGCGCGGGCTTGTCGGTTTTTCCTTCGCTCGCGGCAGGCGCCTCGACCTTTTTCTCGCCCGTAAAGAACGAGACGATCTTGGCGAAGAAACCGCTTTCGCTGGAAACTTTTGGCTGGGTGACAGGCTGCGCGACCTTGGGTTCGACGATCGGCGCCGGTTGATCGGGGGTGATGCCTTTCACTGCGGCTTCGATTCTGGCGGGCTTGGCGTCAGCTTGCGCAGACGGGGGCTGGTAGGCTTCTTCAACCGGTTTTTCCGCCATCTGATAGCTGGCGAGAACAATCCCCTCGGCATTCAACTGATCGTGACGCAAGCGAACGATTTCATGCGCGGGCGTCTCCAGGTGGCGGTTGGGCACGATCACCAGATTGACGCGATGGCGCATCTCGATACGGGAGATGTCGACGCGTTTTTCGTTGAGCAGGAAGGTGCCGACATCGACCGGAACCTGGCAGTGCAGGGCGCCGGTATTCTCCTTCATGGCCTCCTCTTCAAGGATGCGCAGAATATGCAGCGCGGCCGACTCGGTGCTGCGGATGTGGCCGGTACCGGTGCAACGAGGGCAGGTGATGTAGCTGGTTTCGGCGAGTGCCGGACGCAGGCGCTGGCGCGAGAGTTCGAGCAGGCCGAAACGGCTGATCTTGCCAGTCTGGACCCGTGCACGGTCGTGACGCAGGGCATCGCGCAGACGGTTCTCGACTTCGCGCTGGTTTTTGGCCGATTCCATGTCGATGAAGTCGATCACGATCAGGCCGCCGAGGTCGCGCAGGCGCAGTTGGCGGGCGATTTCGTCGGCGGCTTCGCAGTTGGTGCGGAATGCCGTTTCCTCGATGTCGCTGCCTTTGGTAGCACGTCCCGAGTTGACGTCGACCGACACCAGCGCTTCGGTATGGTCGATGACGATGGCGCCGCCCGAGGGCAGGGTGACCTGACGCGAGTAAGCCGATTCGATCTGGTGTTCGATCTGGAAGCGCGAGAACAGGGGCACGTCATCGTGATAGCGCTTGACGCGATTCACGGTGCCGGGCATTACATGCGCCATGAACTGCTGCGCCTGTTCGAAGATGTCGTCGGTGTCGATCAGGATTTCGCCGATCTCGGCATGGAAGTAATCGCGAATGGCTCGGATCACCAGGCTGGATTCCTGATAGATGAGGAAGGCGCCGCTTTGCGCCTTGGAGGCGCCGTCGATGGCGTTCCACAGTTGCAATAGGTAGTTGAGATCCCACTGCAGTTCTTCCAGGCTACGACCGATGCCCGCAGTGCGCGCGATCAGGCTGGTGCCATTGGGAACCACCAGTTGGTCCATGATTTCGCGCAGTTCCTGCCGGTCATCGCCTTCGACCCGGCGCGATACGCCGCCGCCACGGGGATTGTTAGGCATCAGCACCAGGTAGCGGCCGGCCAGCGAGACGTAGGTGGTCAGCGCCGCGCCCTTGTTGCCGCGCTCGTCCTTTTCGACCTGGACGATCAATTCCTGGCCGTTACTGAGGACATCCTGAATGCGCGCCTTGCCGGCATCGACGCCAGGCTTGAAATACGTACGGGAAATTTCCTTGAACGGCAGGAAGCCATGGCGCTCCGCGCCATAGTCCACGAAGGCGGCTTCGAGGCTAGGCTCGATGCGGGTGATTACGGCCTTGTAGATGTTGCTCTTGCGTTGTTCCTTGTTGGCTGATTCGATGTCGAGGTCAATCAGTTTCTGACCATCGACGATCGCGACGCGGAGTTCCTCAGCCTGCGTCGCATTGAAAAGCATGCGTTTCATGTGTGCTCCCGCGCGCATTCAAGCCAGGCGGGCACGACAAGTCGCACACTGCGGGCGTCAGGACGCGGGCGGTGTGCCTCGGGTTTGCGGTTGGTTTGGCAGGTTCATGGTGCCTAAGATTTAGCGTGGCAAACGGGGTTGATGACTTGTCTTCGGTAAGGCGGACGCTGACTCTAGATCAACGTCCGGCAATCTGTGCCCAAATCTGTGCGTGTAGTGCGCGCAATCAAGTAGTATCGCTCTTTCGGGCGAGCGAAACACCCTGTGGTTGGCTGGTCGCGCTACCGGTCGGAGTTGTAAAGTCCGGCGGCTGTCTTCTGTTGCTTGCGCGCCCTTATCGCCTCAATGCATCTGATCGCTGTCAAGCGACGTTGCACTGGCGGCAACAACATTCTGGGAACCGTGCCACCGACGCCACTTCGGGCCGCCGGGCACACCGTCACGGGATGGCTAACCAAGTACTCAGTATATTGCAAATGAAGGACTTAAGCAAAGATTCGGTTACGTGGCTTGAGGTCGGCGAGGAGGCTGAAGGCCAGCGCGTCGACAACTTCCTGCTGCGGATCGCCAAGGGAGTACCGAAGAGCCATATCTATCGCATTCTGCGTAGCGGTGAAGTACGGGTTAACAAGGGGCGGATCGCGGCGGAGTATCGGCTGCAGGTGGGTGACCGATTGCGAATTCCGCCCATGCGTACCGCCGAACGGCCGCCGCAAGCGGCTGTACCGGCCCGTGATTTCGATATTTCCTTTGAAGATGAATCGCTTATCGTGGTGGATAAGCCAGCCGGCGTCGCGGTGCATGGCGGCAGCGGCGTTTCATTCGGGGTAATCGAGCAGTTGCGCCGCGCGCGGCCTGCGGCAAAGTTTCTTGAACTCGCCCATAGGCTTGACCGGGATACTTCTGGCCTCCTGATCGTGGCCAAGAAGCGCATGGCCTTGACCAAACTGCATGACATGTTTCGCGGCGGCGGTATCAGTAAGCGCTATCTGGCGCTGGTCAAGGGGCGCTGGCGCAACGAATTGCAGCACGTGCGCCTGCCCTTGCACAAGTATCTGACCGCGGAGGGTGAGCGCCGGGTCAGCGTTCAGCCCGAGGGCAAGCCATCGCATTCGATCGTGCGACTGGTGGCGCGCTGGGAGAACTTCAGCCTGGTGGAAGTGGAGCTAAAAACCGGGCGCACCCACCAGATTCGTGTTCATTTGTCGCATTTGGGGTTCCCGCTCGCCGGCGACGACAAGTATGGCGATTTTTCTTTGAACAAGGACTTGCAGAAAGCCGGACTCAGACGCATGTTCCTGCATGCGGCAAAACTTGCGCTGCCGCACCCGCTCTCGGGTGCGCCTCTGCAACTCGAATCACCGCTGCCCGCGGAATTGCGCAGCTTTACTGAAAAGCTGGATAGAAACGAAAAAAGGGATTATGGCAAAGCGTTTTGAATTGATCGTATTCGATTGGGACGGAACTCTGATGGATTCGACCCGCGCCATCGTGAGCAGCATTCAGGCGGCGGCGCGGGATCTCGATATCGAGCCGCCCTCCGACGAGCGGGCGAGTCATATCATCGGCCTGGGCCTGATCGACGCACTGCGCCATGCCCTGCCCGATTTGCCGAGCGAGCGCTACCCAGCCGTGGCAGAGCGCTATCGCCACCACTACCTGTTACGGGATCATGAACTGTTGCTGTTTGATGGTGCCGTGGAACTGATCGATGAACTGACCGCCGCAGGCCATTATCTGGCGGTGGCGACAGGCAAGACTCGCAAGGGGCTGGATCGGGCTTTCGAGGTCAGCGGCCTGGGCCCGCGCTTCCATGCCTCGCGTTGCGCCGACGAGTGCCATTCCAAGCCGCATCCGCAAATGCTCGAAGAACTGATGAACGAGTTTGGCGTCGAGCCGGGGGAGACGCTGATGATCGGCGACACCACCCATGATTTGCTGATGGCAAGAAATGCGGGTGTGGCGGCGCTGGGGGTGGCTTATGGTGCGCATCCGCGAGAAACTTTGGAGATGGAAGTCCCTCTTTTCTGTGCGGCCAATGTGTCGGAATTGGCGGCGTGGCTCCGACAGCAAGCTTGAAGCAACGCCTGATCTGCGCCAGCGACCAGTTGCTCGACGGCGGGCGCGGCGTACGTTTCTCCGTGGATCGGTACGGCACCAGCGAACCGGCTTTCGTGGTGCGGTTTCGTGGGCGGGTGCACGCCTATTTGAACCGGTGCACCCACGTACCCGTCGAAATGGACTGGCAGCAGGGCGAGTTCTTCGATTATTCAGGCTTATACTTAATTTGCGCTACCCATGGCGCACTTTACGCTCCTGAATCTGGGCGTTGTCTTGGCGGGCGCTGTAATGGCAAAGGACTTGTGGCCTTGTCCGTAGTCGAACGGGACGGGGGAGTTTTCTTGATAGAGGAAGGTAAGGAAAGTGTCGGATAGCAACGAAACGCAGTGGGAACGCAAGGTGTTGGAGAAGCTCGCGCTTGAAGCTCTTGCCGAGCAGCGACGTGGCCGCCGCTGGGGCATCTTTTTCAAACTGCTGGGCTTTGGCTATCTGGCGTTGGTTCTCGGTTTATTGGTGGACTGGGGGCAAGCGGACAAACTGGCAGACGGTGCCAAATTCACCGCGCTGGTGAATCTGAACGGCGTCATCAAGGCCAAGGGGGATGCCAATGCCGAACATGTCATCAGCGGCCTGCAGGCGGCTTTCGAGGACAAGCATACGGCGGGTGTGATCCTGCGCATCAACAGTCCGGGAGGCAGTCCGGTCCAGTCGGGAATCATCAACGACGAAATAAGGCGTTTGCGCGCCGCACATCCAGCCATTCCGTTGCATGTCGTGGTGGAGGATGTCTGCGCGTCCGGCGGCTATTACGTCGCGGCGGCGGCGGACAAGATTTATGTAGACAAGGCCAGTATCGTTGGCTCGATTGGTGTGCTGATGGACGGCTTCGGGTTTACCGGAACCATGGAAAAGCTGGGCGTCGAGCGGAGACTGTTAACGGCTGGCGAGAGCAAGGGCTTTCTCGATCCGTTCTCGCCGCAGAACGAACATCACAAGGATCATGCCAAGCAAATGCTGGACGAAATTCACCAGCAGTTCATCGAGGTGGTGAGAAAAGGTCGCGGCACGCGGCTCAAGGAGACTCCCGAGATGTTTTCCGGCCTCATGTGGAGTGGCGCGAAGAGCATCGAACTGGGACTGGCCGATGGCTACGGCACCGTTGACAGCGTCGCGCGCGACGTCTTCAAGGCTAGCGAGGTACGCGATTTCAGCGTCAGGCAGAATCTTGCCGAGAAATTTGCCAAGCAGTTCGGCGCCGACATGGCCGAGGGCATGGCGAATGCTCTGACACGCTTTACGCTACGTTGATGGCGCCCACCCGCATGTCCGCCAGCAGGAGTTCCTGGGCGCAGATGCGGGCGCGCTTCGTTGGCTTGATCCGGTATTCACCGTTGCCGTTCATTTCCCAGGCCTGACTGTTGTCGGCCAGATAGGGCTTGAGTCCTTCCCTCAGCACCCGCTGCTTAAGTTTCGGCTCCAGCACCGGGAAGCTGATTTCAATGCGGCGGAAGAAGTTGCGTTCCATCCAGTCGGCGCTGGAAAGATAGATGTTTCGCTTGCCATCGGCGTGGAAATAGAAGATGCGGTGATGTTCAAGGAAGCGCCCGATCACAGAGCGCACCCGGATGTTTTCGGAAAGGCCCTTCACTCCCGGGCGCAGCGAGCAGACGCCGCGAACGATGAGGTCTATGGTGACCCCGGCCGCGCTGGCTTCATACAAGGCTTCGATGATTTCGGCCTCGAGCAGGGAATTCATCTTGGCAATGATGCGCGCCGGCCTACCGGCGCGGGCTGCCTCGGTTTCGGCGCGGATTGCGCCCAGCATCTTCGGGTGGAGCGAGAAGGGCGCCTGCCACAGGTGTTTCAGTGCGGTCGCCTTGCCAAGGCCGGTTAGCTGCTTGAAGACTTCATTGACGTCTTCGCCGATTTCCGGATTCGCTGTCAGCAGCCCGAAGTCGGTATAGAAACGCGTCGTGCGCGGGTGGTAGTTGCCGGTGCCGAGGTGGATGTAGCGGCTATAGCCGTGATCCTCGCGCCGCAATACCATCAGCATCTTGGCGTGGGTTTTGTAGCCGACCACGCCGTAGACCACGTGGGCCCCGACCTGTTCCAGGCGCGAAGCGATGGAAAGGTTTGCCTCCTCGTCGAAGCGCGCCATCAATTCGACGACTACCGTGACTTCCTTGCCCTTCTCGGCGGCGCGCAGCAGGTGTTCCATGAGGACCGAGTCGGTTCCGGTGCGATACACGGTCATCTTGATCGCCACCACTTGCGGGTCGTCCGCCGCTTGTTGCAGGAGCTGGATTACCGGGTTGAAGGATTGGAACGGGTGATGCATCAGAATGTCGTGCTTGCGGATGCTGGCAAAGATGTCGTAGCGTTTGGTCAGCACCTTGGGCAGGCCCGGCTGGAAGGAGGCGTACATGAGATCGGGGCGATCCACCTGATCGGGTACCGAATTCAGGCGCACCAGATTGACGATGCCCGGCACGCGATAGAGATCGTCGCGCTCCAGGCCGAACTGCTGCAAGAGGAAGTCGGTCATGGTCTCCGAGCAATTGTCGGCGACTTCCAGTCGCACTGCGTCGCCGAAGTGGCGCTGCGGCAATTCACCTTGCAGGGCGATGCGCAGGTTCTTTACTTCTTCGTCATCGACGAACAAATCCGAGTTGCGCGTGACGCGGAACTGATAGCAGCCGAGTACATTCATGCCGGCGAACAGTTCGCTGACGTAGGCATGGAGCACCGACGACAGAAAGACAAAGCCGTAGTCAACGCCGCAAAGCTCCTTGGGGAGCTGAATCACACGCGGCAGTGCGCGTGGCGCTTGAACGATGGCGGCGCCCGAACTGCGACCAAAGGCGTCGGTTCCTTCCAGTTCAACGGCGAAGTTGAGGCTCTTGTTCAGCACTCTCGGGAACGGGTGCGAGGGATCGAGTCCGATCGGTGTCAGTACCGGCATCACTTCGGCAAAGAAGAAGTCTCTTATCCAGGCGCGCTGGGCGTCGCTCCAAAGGCTGCGGCGGAAGAATGCGATGCCTTCCTTTTCCAGCGCCGGCAGGATGACGTCATTGAGCAGGGCGTACTGTTCGGCGATCAGTTCATGGGCCTGATCCCTGACCCGGCGAAAAACCTCCAGCGGTGGCATGCCGTCGGCGCCAGCGGCATGGCTTCCCAGCTTGATCTGTTCCTTGAGGCCGGCGACGCGAATTTCAAAGAACTCGTCGAGATTGGAAGATACGATGCACAGAAAACGCAGGCGCTCCAGCAAGGGCACCCGATTGTCGGCGGCCTGGGCGAGAACGCGTCGGTTGAAGGCGAGCAAGGACAGTTCGCGGTTGAGGAAGTGTTCGCTGGGAAATTGGCGCGATGACGGCATGACGGCTTTCAGGCAATTCGAATCGCATCATTATGTGTCAGTTTTGTTACCGCGGGATGACGCGAGTCAAACCCGGAGCAGGAGGTAGAATCGCCCAATGGCTTATGAATTGATCGCCGCGGTCGATCTCGGCTCCAACAGCTTTCGCTTGCAAGTGGGGCGGATTGTGGCCAGCCAGATCTATCCCCTGGACGGGCTCAAGGAGCCGGTAAGGCTTGCCGCCGGCTTGACTCCCGACAAGCGACTCGATACGGCGGCCCAGCTGCGCGGCGTCCAGGCCTTGGCACGGTTTGCCGAGCGGCTGCGGGATTTCGATCAGGGCGCGGTGCGTGCCGTAGCGACCAATACCTTGCGTGTAGCGAAAAACGCCGACCAGTTTCTGGAGAAGGCCGAAGTGGCGCTGGGGTTCTCGATTGAAGTGATTGCCGGACGTGAAGAGGCGCGCCTGATTTATCTCGGCGTTGCCCACACCTTGGCCAATCCGCAAACGCGGCAATTGGTTGTCGATATCGGCGGCGGGTCGACCGAATTCATCATCGGCCAGAACATCGATCCGATCCGGCTCGAATCGCTGTACATGGGCTGTGTCAGTTTCAGTCTGCGCTTCTTTCCCGACGGGCGTGTCGACAAGCGAGCCTTCAAAGAGGCGGAACTTGCCGCGCGGCGCGAGTTGCAGACCATCGTGCACGCCTATCGTGAAACAGGCTGGGACGAGGCGATAGGTTCATCCGGCACGGCCAAGGCCATCGTCGATTTGCTGGAGCTCAACGGCTTTTCCGATCATGGCTTGACCCGCGAGGGACTCGAAAAGCTGCGCAGCGAGTTGCTGCATGCGGGCGAGGTCTCGCGCATGCGGTTGCAGGGGCTGCGCGCCGATCGGATTCCGGTGTTGCCCGGCGGCCTGGCCATCATGTCCGCGGTATTCAAGGAGTTCGGACTGGAACGCATGGCGTTCTCGGAGGGGGCGCTGCGTCTCGGCGTGCTTTACGACCAGCTGGGCCGCTTTCACCACGATGATCTGCGCGAAGCGACGGTGAATAGTTTCATGCAGCGTTATGCGGTCGATCGGCGCCAGGCGGCGCGGGTCGCCCATACTGCGCTGGCTCTGCTCAACCAGCTGGTTCCCGCCAGCCAGGAGGAAGGGCATGCAGACGCGCAGTTCCTGGTCTGGGCCGCCCGTTTGCATGAGCTTGGGATTTCAGTGGCGCACTCGAGCTATCACAAGCACAGCGCCTACATCATTGCCAACGCCGACATGCCCGGATTTTCGCGGCGGGACCAGGCGCGTCTGTCGCGGCTGGTGCTGGCTCATCGCGGCAAGCTGGAACGAGCCCAGCCCTTGCGCGGCGAGGCGCCGGAATGGACGCTGATCTTTTGCCTGAGAACAGCCGTCTTGCTGCACCGGTCGCGCGATGACCAGCCGTTGCCGCAGCGCTCTGTCGCGTTCACCCGTAGCGGTTTCCAGCTCAAGCTGGGGGCGTTGGGACTGGATGCCTTGCCGCTCACAGCGGCGGCGCTGGAGGATGAAACGCATCAATGGGAAGGCATTGGCGGCGAACTGAGGATCCAGCGCGAGGCCTGATATCGCCGCACGGGGCGTGGCTATAATCAATCCTCCTCATATTGCCAACGCCAGCACTCGCCCGATGTCCGCCGCGCGCATTGAAGTGATCGTTCGCGAAGGCGGACAGGTTGTCAGGCTTTCGGGGCGCTGGACGTTGGCGACCACCTCCCGGCTCGCAGCCGTGTTGTCGAAGGAACTGGGTCGCGTTTCTGATTTGGCCGGCAGTTGGGACTGCCTCGAACTTGAGGCAATCGACAGCGCCGGCGCCGTATTGCTGTGGCGCGCCTGGAAACGAGCCTGGCCCGCCCGCTTGTCGATTCGGCCGGAACATCGGCGGGTCTTCGAACGCATCGATACCGCCGATCACGAGCCGCGGGCGGCGATGGTGCCGATTTCGCCTTTGCATGGTGCGATGGTGATCGGCGCGGCGACGATCGGCATTGGTCGCCATCTCGGCGATTTCGTGGCGCTGGTCGGGCAATTCGGCTTGAATCTGGCGCATGTCCTGCGGTATCCCGTCGACCTGCCGCGACGGGAAATTTCGGCCAACCTCTACAAGAGCGGGGTGCGCGCGATGCCGGTTACCGCGCTGGTCGGGTTTCTCATCGGCGTCGTGCTTTCCTACCTGTCGGCCTTGCAGCTGAAGCAGTTCGGGGCGGACATCTTCATCGTGAATATCATCGGCCTGGGCCTGGTTCGTGAACTCGGGCCGGTTCTCGTGGCGATCCTGGTGGCGGGGCGTTCCGGCTCGGCGATGACGGCGCAACTGGGCGTGATGCGCGTTACCGAGGAAATCGACGCGCTGGCGACGATGGGCGTGTCGCGCGGCTTGCGGTTGGTATTCCCAAAAGTGGTGGCATTGACCGTCGCCTTGCCCCTGCTGGTTTTGTGGAGCACCGCGATCGCCCTGATCGGCGGCATGGTCTCGGCCCAGTTGCAGCTAGATATCTCCTATGGCTTCTTCTTCCAGACCTTGCCGCGCGTGGTGCCGGTGGCCAACCTGTGGATCGGCCTGGCCAAGGGCGCGATATTCGGCATGTTCATCGCCCTGGTGGCCTGCCACTTCGGGCTGCGGGTGCGACCCAATACGGAAAGTCTGTCGAGCAACACGACGGCCTCGGTGGTCACGGCGATCACGGTGGTCATCGTGATCGACGCGATGTTTGCCGTTGCCACGCGCAGCATAGGTTTGCCGGGATCCGCGTAAGGCCATGACTGCACCTGCCATCCGCATTCGCGACCTCTCCACCCGCTTCGGCGAGGCGTGGATTCATAAGGGACTCAATCTCGAAATTCAGCGCGGCGAACTGGTCTCGCTGGTGGGTGGTTCCGGTAGCGGCAAGACGACACTGCTGCGCATGGTGGTCGGTTTACTGACGCCGAACGGCGGCAGCATCGAAATCTTCGGCGAACCCTTGTTTGGCGGCGGAGTGGCGCGCGAGCGCATGCTGCGGCAGCGCTTTGGCGTGCTGTTCCAGCATGGAGCGCTGTTTTCGGCGTTCAACGTCTATGACAACATCGCCTTTCCCTTGCGTGAATTGAAACGTTACGATGCGGACGCGATCCACGATCTGGTGATGCTCAAGCTGTCCATGGTTGAATTGCTGCCGCGTCATGGCAAGCTGATGCCTGCCGAACTCTCAGGCGGCATGGTCAAGCGCGTCGCCCTGGCGCGTGCGCTGGCATTGGAACCGGAACTGCTGCTGCTTGATGAGCCGACCGCCGGGCTCGATCCCGATCGGTCCGACAGCTTCGTCCGCCTGATTCGGATGCTGGGCGAAGAGCTCGGCCTGACCGTGATGCTGGTCACGCATGACCTCGACACGCTGGCCGCGCTCTCGACCCGGGTTGCAGTGCTGGCCGAGCACCGCATCCTGGCCTATGGCACGACAGAGGAAATCATGCACATCGATCATCCTTTTATACACAATTTCTTCCTTTCCGAGCGGAGCGTGCGGGCCTTGCACAATTCCGGACTCGCCGCCGCACCGCACTGAAAGCGCCAAACCATGGAAAATCGATCTCATGCATTGGCCGCCGGCATCTTCACCATCCTGCTCGGCATCGCTGCGGCCGTTGCCATGTGGTGGCTGGGACAGAGCCGCGATGCTTCGGCGACCTACGTTCTCGAAACACGGCGCAACGTCACCGGACTCAACGTCCAGGCGCAGGTGCGCTATCGCGGCATTCGCGCCGGCAAGGTGGAAAGCATCGAGCCGGATGAAGCGGATCCGCGCCTGATCCTGGTGCGGGTCAACATCGACAGCCGCTTCAAGCTGACGCGGGGAAGCACCGCACAGCTGGGCTATCAGGGCGTTACCGGCTTGGCTTATGTGCAGATCGAGGACGACGGGTCTTCCAGCGAGCCGCTGATGGGCGAGAACGACGAGCCGCCGCGCATCGCGCTGAGGCCGACGGTGTTCGATACCTTGGGCGAGAAGGCGGGCGATATCCTTATCCAGATCAGCGCTGCAAGCCAGCGGTTAGGCAAGTTGCTGGACGACAAAAATGTGCAGAATCTTTCGCGCACGCTGGAGAATGTCGCCGTGGCGTCCGACGGCCTGCGCGAGATGCCGGCCTTGCTGGCGTCGATTCGCGGGGTGCTGTCCGAGAGCAACATGCGCAGCTTGCGGCAGATACTGGTTCATGTCGAAAGGACGGCCGGCGAGAGTGCGCCGCTGACCGCCGAAATGCGGGAGCTGGTGAAGTCGATGAATGTTCTTTCGCGTCGCTTCGACAATCTTACGGGCAGCGCCGGCGATGAGTTGACCACCGCCATGCTGCCACGGGCCAATGCGCTGATGCGCGAGTTGGCGACCAATTCGCGGCAGCTGTCGCGCGTTCTGGACGGTCTTGAAACCAATCCGCAGATGCTGATTTTCGGTCGCGGCCAGGCAGCGCCCGGTCCCGGCGAGGCCGGCTTTTCGGCGCCGGCAAAGCTAGGAGGAGTGCAATGATGAAGTGGCTGGTCTCGATGCTTGGCGGCTTGTTGTTGGCGGCATGTGGCGGCAATGTGCGGACCATGGAGTTGGCGCGCTACGATTTCGGCAGTCTGGCTGGCGCCTGGTCAGGGTCGCGCATTCCCCTTGCGACGCTCAATGTGCAAGCCGCATCGTGGCTTTCCGGGCCCATCATGCATTTCCGTCTCGCCTATGCCGAGCCCCTGCGGCGCCAGAGCTATGCCCAAAGTCGCTGGGCAGCGCCGCCCGCCGAGCTGCTGGAGGCTTTGCTGCGACGGCGCGTGATTTTCGGTCAGTCGGATTTAAGCGGCGCCGGCTGCCGCCTGCATCTCGTCCTGGACGAGTTGGAGCAGCGCTTCGACGATCCGCAACACAGCGCGACGATCCTCGACGTGCGCGCCGTGCTGACCCCGTTCCGCGGGACCGAGATATTGAGCAAACGGGCATTCCCGATCCGCAAGCCGACGCCGACGCCGGATGCCCGTGGCGGTGCGTTGGCGGCGCGCGATGCAGTGCAGACGCTGAGCGACGATCTGGGCGGCTGGTTGGGCGAAATTGCGCGCGAGAAGCCTGCTATTGTCGATCGTTGCCGTAACAACTGAGGGGGAACCCATGAGCAATCCTTATGCGACTGGACTGGACAAGAATGCGGCTAACTATGCTCCGTTGACGCCGCTCACTTTTATCGAGCGTTCGGCCTACATCTATCCCGAGCGCCTGGCGACGATCCATGGCCGGCGCCGCTACACCTGGCGCGAGGCCTACCAGCGCAGCCGGCGGCTGGCGTCTGCGCTGGCCATGCACAGAGTCGGCGCTGGCGATACGGTGGCGGTGATGCTCAACAACACGCCGGAAATGTTCGAGTGCCATTTCGGCGTGCCGATGTGCGGTGCCGTGCTCAATACGCTGAACACCCGCCTCGATGCCGAGTCGATCAGCTTCATGCTCAATCACGGCGAAGCCAAGGTCCTGATCACCGATCGCGAGTATTCGCCCATGGTGAAGAAGGCGCTGGCCGGGCTCGGACGCGAAATCCTCGTCATCGACGTCGACGATCCCGAGTACACCGGCCCCGGCGAACGCCTTGGCAGCATCGACTACGAGGCTCTGCTGGCCGGTGGCCGTGCCGACTATGCGTGGCAAACGCCGGCCGACGAGTGGGATGCAATCTCGCTCAACTACACCTCGGGCACCACGGGCAACCCCAAGGGCGTGGTCTACCATCATCGCGGCGCCTATCTCAATGCCTTGTCCAACATCGTTTCCTGGGGCATGCCGCCGCAATCGATCTATCTGTGGACGCTGCCGATGTTCCATTGCAACGGTTGGTGCTTTCCGTGGACCGTGGCGGCCAATTCCGGCACCAACGTCTGCTTGCGCCGCGTCGATGCGAAACTGATCCTGGACGCGATCCGGGAACACAAGGTCAGCCATTACTGCGGTGCGCCCATCGTGCATTCGATGCTGGTCAACGCTCCGGCCGAGTGGCGCGAAGGCATCAACCACCAGGTCTCGGCGCTGGTGGCCGCTGCGCCGCCGCCGGCCGCGGTGATCGAAGGCATGGGCAGGATCGGCTTCAACATCACCCATGTCTATGGCCTGACCGAAACCTACGGCCCGGCCGCTGTCTGCGCCAAGCACGAGGAGTGGCTGGACTTGCCGCTGGATGAACAGGTGCGCCTCAATGGCCGCCAGGGTGTGCGCTATCACTGCCAGGAAGGGGTCACGGTGATGGACCCGGAAACCATGCAGCCGGTGCCCTGGGACGACCAGACCATGGGCGAGATCATGTTTCGCGGCAACATCGTGATGAAGGGCTACCTGAAGAATCCGACGGCGACCGCCGAGGCCTTCCACGGCGGCTGGTACCACACCGGCGATCTGGCGGTGATGCAGCCCGATGGCTACGTCAAGATCAAGGACCGCAGCAAGGACGTGATCATTTCCGGTGGCGAGAACATCTCGTCGATCGAAGTCGAGGACACCCTGTATCGCCATCCCGCCGTGATGGGAGCCGCCGTGGTCGCCGCGCCCGATCCGAAATGGGGCGAGGTGCCTTGCGCCTTCATCGAACTGCGCGAAGGCTCCAACGTGACGGCGGAAGAGTTGACCGAGTTCTGCAGGGAGCGCATGGCGCGCTTCAAGGTGCCGAAAAAGTTCATTTTCGAGCCGCTGCCGAAAACCTCGACAGGCAAGATCCAAAAGTTCGTCCTGCGCGAAAAGGCCAAGTCGACGGCCTCTTTCGAGTAGGGACCGACAGCCATGGTCTGGATGCCGCGCATTGCCGCCGCACTGCTGGCGCTGCTGATCGCGCTGGCCGCCGTCGTCGTGGCCTGGTGGCAGAAAGTGATGCCGGTGACCGAGGGCCGCCTTGAAGTCGCCGGCCTTGTCGGCGAGGTTGCCATCGAACGCGACGCCGCCGGCATTCCGACCTTGCGCGGCGCGAGTCGCGACGCGGTGCTCTACGGACTGGGCTTCGTCCATGCCCAGGATCGTCTGTGGCAACTCGAAACGCATCGCCGCATCGGTGCCGGAAGACTGGCCGAGGCCTTCGGCCCCGGCGCCGTGGATAACGACAGGTTTCTGCGCGCGCTTGGCGTGCGTCGCGCGGCCAGCGCACAATGGAAGCAACTGGATGCGGATGCGCGCGCTGCCGTCTCGGCCTACACCGCGGGCATCAATGCCTTCATCGGCGACCACCTGTGGGCACGTCCCCCGGAGTTCCTCATCCTCGGCCTTGATCCCGAGCCCTGGACGCCGGAGGACACGCTGGCCTGGGGCATCATGATGGCCTGGGACCTCGGCGGGAACTGGAACAACGAACTGTTGCGGATGCGTCTTGCCATGAGCTTGCCCGTGGCCCGCATCGACCAATTGCTGCCTCCCTATCCGGGCGAGAAGCCGCTGCCGGTACGCGACTATGCCGCGCTGTACCGTGATCTGAAGCTCAGCGGGGAGCTCGGCAGGCAGGCGCTGCTGGATGCACCCGAGTCCGGCATCGATGGCGTGGGTTCCAACAACTGGGTGCTTGCCGGCAGCCATACCGTCTCCGGCAAGCCATTGCTGGCCAACGATCCGCACCTCAAGCTGACGGCGCCGGCACTGTGGTATTTCGCGCGCCTGGAGGCACCCGGCTTCAAGGTCGCCGGAGCGACCATGCCGGGCTTACCGGTGGTGGTGCTCGGGCAGAACGAGCGCATCGCCTGGGGCTTCACCAACACCAACCCGGATGTGCAGGACGTCTATCTGGAGCAGATCAAGCCCGACGATGCAACCCGCTATCGCACGCCGGAAGGGTGGGCGGCGTTTCAATCCTTCAGCGAAACCATTCGCGTCAAGGGGCAGGCTGGCGTCAGCTTGACCACGCGCGCCACGCGGCACGGACCGGTGATCACGGATGCCGGTACGGCGGTTGTCGCCGGCCTTACCGGATCCGCAGCCGCACCGGCCTACGCGCTGGCCTTGCGTTGGACTGCGCTCGACGCCGACGCCAGCAGCATCGCCGCGGGGCTGGCGATCAATCGCGCCGGATCGGTCGCCGAGTTCGTCCACGCCGCGGAAGACCACCAGGCGCCGATGCAGAACATGGTGGTGGCCGACGTGGGCGGGGCTATCGGCATGGTGGCTGCCGGTCGTGTGCCGCTGCGCCGTGCCGACAACGATCTCCGTGGCCTGGTGCCGGCGCCCGGTTGGGACTCCCGCTACGACTGGGCCGGCTTTCTCGATCCAGGCCTGACGCCGCGCGAGATCAATCCGCCGCGCGGCTGGATCGCCACTGCGAATCACCGTATCACCAGCGCCGACTACCCGCATTTCATCACCAGCGAATGGGCTGCGCCCTATCGCCAGCAGCGCATCGAGGCCTTGCTCGGACGCAAAGCCAGGCACGACAAGGAGAGTCTGCGCCAGATCCAGATCGATGTCATGTCGCTGGCCGCGCAGCGCCTGTTGCCTTATCTGCGGCAGGCCAAGCCGACGCACGCGTTGGGCGCCGCGGCGCTGCAGATGCTCGCGACCTTCGATGGCGAGATGCGCGCCACCGACGCGGCACCGCTGATTTTTGCCGCGTGGGCGCGGGAAATGACACGGGCGGTGTTCGCCGATGAAATGGGCGGCGACGATGCCTATCTGCGGCAAGTGGGACGCAGCGATTTTCGCGCCGGACTGGAGGGAGTTCTGCTGCGCAACGATGCCTGGTGGTGCGACGACAAGGCGACGCCGGCGACCGAGACCTGTGCGGCCCTGATCGGCCGCTCGCTGGATCGTGCGCTCGACGAGTTGCAACGCCGGCAGGGCGCGGAGATTGCGCGCTGGCAGTGGGGCGCGGAGCATCAGTCGCGTTCGGAACATCGACCGTTCTCCAAGGTCAAGGCGCTCGCCCCGTGGTTCGAGATTCGCGTCGCCACCGCAGGCGACAACTACACCGTCAACGTCGCCCGCTACCACCTCAAGGGCGACGAGCCCTATCTCAACGAACATGCGGCAAGCCTGCGCGCCATCTACGACCTGAATGATGCGGCCAATTCCAGCGTGATGCATTCCAGCGGTCAGTCCGGCCTGTTCTTGACACCGGACTATCGGCGTTTCGTCGAGCCCTGGCAGGCCGTGCGCGACCTGCCGCTGTGGGGCAGCGGAGAGCGCAAGCTGGTGCTGCAGGGCCGCTCTGCGGCAAAATGACCCCATCCATACAGCGAACGGCAAGGAGATCACGCCATGAATGCACCCCATGAAAAAACCTCGGACACCACATTGCCTATCCTGATGCGGGAGGATAGGGATGGCGTGACGACCCTGACGCTGAATCGTCCGACGCAGTTCAATTCGCTGTCGGAAGAAATGCTGGGCGAGTTGCAGGCGGCGCTCGATGCCATCGTCAGGGATGCTTCAGTGCGTGCCGTGGTGATTGCCGGCGCCGGCAAGGCGTTCTGCGCCGGCCACGATCTCAAGCAGATGCGCGCCAATCACAGCAAGGCGTACATGCAGACGCTGTTCAAGGCGTGCGGCAAGGTGATGATGACTCTCGTCGACATGCCGCAACCGGTGATTGCTCGGATTCACGGCATCGCCACGGCGGCCGGCTGCCAACTGGTGGCGATGTGCGATCTGGCCGTCGCCGCGGAAGGGGCCAGGTTTGCGGTTTCCGGCATCAATGTCGGCCTCTTCTGCTCGACGCCATCTGTTGCGCTGGGGCGCGCCATGGGTCGCAAGCAGGCCATGGAAATGCTGTTGACCGGTGATTTCATCGACGCGGCCGAGGCGCAGCGACGCGGCCTGATCAATCGCGTGGTGCCTCTGGAGCAACTGGACGCGGAGGTAAAAAAGCTGACCGATTCGATCTGCGCCAAATCATCGGTGGCGGTTGGCATGGGCAAGCAGATGTTCTACAAGCAGCTCGAAATGGGGCTCGACGGCGCCTATCAGTTGGCGAGCGAGACCATGGCCTGCAACATGATGGCTGCCGACGCGGCAGAGGGCATCGACGCCTTCATGCAGAAGCGCAAACCGGAGTGGAAGGGCTGTTGAAATTGTTGCAGGAGTCGGCGCCGGCGCCACGGCGCTACGTCCGCCGGAGGCGGTCAGCGGCAGGCGGCCGCCACTTGGCGCAGCTTTTCTAGCACGACCTGGGCTTCTTCCAGGCTGGCGACCTGGATTTTCGCCTCGTGGCCGCTGCCAAAGCTGCCGCCGCCGTAATACAGCTTCAGTTCGGTGCGGGTCGCCTCGACGTACTGGACGATCCCGAGGTTGACCCAGCGTCGCTTGCCTGTTTCATCGACTGGAATCTCATACAGGCAGAAAGCGGTCGACCCGGGTATCACGGGTTGGGCGAAGGCGGCTGGTCCTGCGGCGAGCGCAAGAACTGCGCAGATCATCCAATACAGGCGAGCTCGTATCATGTCCGCTTCCCAGGCTACCTGGATGGCATTCCGGGAGCGGCGACGAAAGAGGCGATTGCGATGCAGAGCAGCAATCTGGCGGAATCTCGGATCATGGCATTGTTCCCAAGTGTCGCGTCCCAGTTTAGCGCAACCCGCGGGCCGCGGTGAGCGGGTCCCAAT
>Ga0209343_10003249_pt1 | contig 20576 bp, 20 predicted proteins | sample RifCSPlowO2_02_FD_184026 | JGI IMG/M metagenome (GOLD analysis project Ga0209343, IMG submission 184026) | Groundwater microbial communities from Rifle, Colorado - Rifle CSP2_plank lowO2_0.2 (SPAdes) (version 2) | ecosystem: Environmental > Aquatic > Deep subsurface > Groundwater | place... | reverse complement strand
GACGGTCGCCCGCCGCTCCGTCGACCATGATGACGCGCACCGTAGCGCCCGCCGCGGTCATTGGTCGTCTCCCGTTTTTTCGTTTCCCGTTGGCTCGGCTGCGCCCAGGATCCCCTGGAGCACATGCTCGGCCGAGTCTGTACGCATGTTGAAAATAACGGCGTCGCCGCCGTTGATGTTTACTCCCGCGGAGGAGAAGAGCCATTTGACGGCGCGTGGGTAACACGCCGCAATCCGTAGCGGCCCGTGGGCGGCCAGCTCGCCGAGGCGCCGATCCCCACGAGCCGCCATCTCGCACAAGTCCGGCACGGCGTCAAACTCGACGTCCGTTCGTGCCAGCCCCTCGAGCACGGCCGTCTTGGTCTCGACGGGGACGACGCGCGCATACGCGCAATGGCAATAAAGAATGTGTGCCGCCATCGCTCAGCTCTGCACCGTGGCCATGTGATGCGTGGGCGTCGGTCTGGCCGGACGGAAATGCTCCATGTGCACCGGCTCGCCGCGTGCGCCGTGGCGCGAGGTCACGGCCGCAAGCGTCTCGAGCATCGCGCTGCGCAGCAGCTCCGGGTCACCCTCCGCGCGCAGGTTGACGATGAGCTCGCCCGACCTCAAATCGTCCTGCAGCGTGTGAGACAGCTCCGGCTCGCGGTCGCTGCCCACCAGATTCAGGGCGGCGATGTCGCCCATCTCCTCATCCGGCGCAAGGGTCATCTTGAAGTGGGCGATCTCTGGCTGTTCCGGCGCCAGCCTGTCGCCCAGCTCGCGCGCCAATTCGAGCAAAAGGACATTACCATCGAATGGCGAAGACGCGTCGAGGCGGAACGTCGCGTTGAACCAGCCAAGCAGCGCCTCGCCCTCCGCGTAGGTGTCGTAGTCCACGTCGGGTGCGGGGCGCGTGTCGGATTCCGCACCTGACACGCGCGCGAACCAGCGTTCCAATCCTGCGCCCGTGCGCGCACTGACTGGGAACACCTCGGCGACCGGGTAGGCTGACCGCAGCCCATCTTCGAGCTGCCTCTGCCGCCCGGTGTCCAGCAGGTCCGACTTGTTGATCACGATGACTTCCGCCTCTTCGAGCTGCTTCCCGTAGACGTAACGCACCTTCGGCGAGAACGCCTTGCCCCGCTCCAGGCCAAGCACGCGAAGCGCGCGAATGGGATCGACGAGCACGCTCAGCGGGGCGATGCGATAGTTGTCGCCGTAGAGACGGCGTAGCGGATACTGCACGGTCGCGCGCAGATCGGTGCAGCTTCCCACCGGCTCGGCCAGAAGCACATCAGGCTTCGCGGTCTCGGTGAGGCGCTCGGCGGCCGTGGTCAGCGAGTTGAACCGGCAGCAAAAACAGCCCCCCGTGATTTCTTCCACCGGATAGCCGTACGAGCCGACGAGTGCCGTGTCGACGAGACCGGAGCTCTGATCGTTGGTGATCAAACCGACGCGCCGTCCGCCGGACGTCAAATGTTCGGCGAGGCGCAGCAGCGCCGTCGTCTTGCCCGCGCCGAGGAAGCCGCCGACCATGATGTAGTCAGCTCTCACGTCCACCTTCTTCCGTCGCGTGCCGCGTCTCGAGCAGTCGGTCAATGGTGGCGTCGAGAATGGCGATATAGCCCTGAATGTCGACGCTTTCCGGATCCGGGCGCCCCTTCACGCGGTAGAGCCAGCCCCGGCCATACGGATCGGATTCGACGGCGGTGATGTCCGAGCCCAGGCCGTCGCCGGCGCCGAGAAACTCGCCCTCGGCGACGCTGAAGAGGGATGTGACGGCCTTGAAGCCTTCGATCGATCCGATCTCCTGCCCGACCGTCACCGGTGCCCCCGCCGTGATGGAGAATTCGTATTCTACAAGGTCACCTAACATGCGGGTCGCAAATTTGGTGAAACCCACGCGCCAGACTCCGCGCGTTTCCTCCAGGAGCCAGTAATGGGCCGCCGTGTACCGGCGATCGGCCGGGAGCCGCGTCGAAAACCGCGATCGCTTGTAGGAGATGTTCTGGCCGGCAGGCGCGCTCACCGGGTGACGCTCCCGCTTGCCCGGCACACCTGTTCAATGGCTTCGACCATGGCCGAGAGGTCAGGCATCGGCGTAAGGTGACTCCACGACAGCCGCAGGGCCCCCTCCTCCCGCCAGTCTGCCAGACCCATCGCGCTCAGAACGTGGCTGCACGTGTACGTCTGCGTCGTGCACGCGGCTCCATGCGAAATCGCCACCAGATCCTGCCAGGCCTCGATGGCGGTATCGGCGTCGACGCCGGGGATGGAGAGATTGACGATGTGCGCGACAGATCGTTTCGGATCGCCGTTGATCACGGGCCGAAGCGGCGCAAGGCCGGCCAGCAGCCGCTCCCTGAATTCGAGGCATCGGCGTCCGCGCACGTCATGTTCGTCGAGCGCGAGCTGTGCCGCCTTACCAAGTCCGGCAATCAGATGGACCGGGAGGGTGCCCGGCCGCCAGCCCCGTTCCTGTCCACCGCCGTGCATCAGTGGCTCCAGCGGCGGGCGCGCGGCGTCACGGCGGCGCACCACCAATGCGCCGACCCCTTTCGGTGCATGGATCTTGTGACCGCTGACGCTGATGAGATCGATGCGCGGGTTGCGCAGCGCAGCGATCTCCTTACCGAATCCCTGTGCGGCGTCGACATGCAGGATGGTGTCGCGAGGCAAGAGCGACGCGATCGCCTCGATCGGCTGCACGACTCCTGTTTCGTTGTTGACGTGCATGACGCTGACCAGTAGCGTGTCTGCGCGCACCGCGCCCTGCACCGCCGCCGAATCGATCGCACCGCCTGCATCCGGCGTGAGTCGCTCCACGTCGAATCCGCGTCGTTCGAGTTCGGCAATCGGCTCGAGCACGGCATGGTGTTCGATGGCCGTCGACACGATGTGCTTACGGCCCGTCGCTTCGCCGTGTCGCGCGAGTCCCAGGATCGCAAGGTTGTTGCTCTCGGTGGCGCCGCTGGTAAACACGACGTCGCCGCGGGAAGCACCGACGACCGCGACCACCTGATCCCGCGCGCGCTCGACCGCCGCGCGTGCACGACGCCCGTACTCGTGCGTCCGGCTCCCGGCGTTGCCGAAATCCTCGTCGAGATAGCGCAGCACCTCCTCTCGCACGCGAGGGTCGAGCGGGGTGGTGGCGGCGCAGTCCAGATAGATAGCCATGTCAGCCGGGGCTCTTGTGCCGAACGACTGTATGTTACGCTGCCTCGTCATTTTTCGCGTCGTCCAGCGCCACCGACCCGAGGCTTCCTTCGTGCTGATCGACAGATGCTCCGGTGATCCCCACGCCAACGTCGCGCTCGACGCTGCGCTTTTTCATGCCCTGGAAGCGACCGGGGCCGGAGAGACCCTGCGATTCTGGGAAAGCCAACAGACGGCGGTCATCGTCGGATCCCTTGGTGGCATTCCCAGGCAGGTTCATGAAGACGCCTGCCTTCGCGATGGCGTGCCGATCATTAGACGCCTTTCTGGCGGAGGAGCGGTTGTCATCACGCGCGGCTGCCTCAACTATTCGCTGGTGCTATCGCTCGAGGCGCGTTCCGAGCTGCGACCCGTGGCCGACAGTTACCGGTTGATTCTGGGATGGATCGTCGAGGCCCTTGAGCTGCCGGGGCTGACGATTCGGGGACAGAGCGACCTGGCCCTCGAAGAGCAGAAAGTTTCCGGGAGCGCGCAGCGGCGTGGCCGGCGGGCGCTGCTTCATCACGGCACTGTTCTGTATGCGTTCGACGCCCGAACGATGGAGCGCTACCTCCAAGAGCCTGAGCGTCAGCCTACCTACCGCGCGGGCCGGCGTCACAGCACGTTCGTGACGAACATACCGCTCCAGCCGGACGCGATCAAAGCGGCACTGATTCGCGCGTGGGATACCGAGCCGGAGCATTCTCGGCCTGACCGCCTGGCCACCGACCGCAATGGTCTTAGAATACTCTCTGGTTCTCGTAGGAAAGAAGCGAGCTCTTGTTGACCATCTTTCTGGTGCTCGCGATCTGCTTCCTGGCGTACTCGAACGGCGCGAACGACAACTTCAAGGGTGTCGCGTCGCTGTTCGGGTCTCGAACAGCGCCGAAGATCACGGCGATGCTGCTTGCCGTCCAGGCTCTGGATGTGCGATGGGGCACGCTGGCCGTCGCGGTGGCCATGGTAATCGGCGGCTTGCTGAATGCGCGGAAAGTGGCTGACACGATGAGCCGGCGAATCACTCCGCTGAATCACGGGCAGGGATTTGCGGCGAATCTGTCGACCGGAGTTCTGGTGACGCTGGCAAGCACTTATGGGTTGCCCGTTTCGACCACGCACGTCTCCGTCGGGTCGCTCTTCGGCATCAGCTTGACGGCGCGGACGGCAAACGCGCCGGTCATGCGCGCCATTATGCTGTCATGGCTGTTGACCCTTCCATGCGGAGCGGTCCTGGGCGGGCTTGTTTATTGGATGATCGGAGTCGCTTCGAATCCAGCGTGAGGGAACATCTGACTTTGATAAAGGCGCTTTGTTGATCCTATTTCCGAACCGACGAGCATCAGCGCGCGAGGCGTATCGCCATGCTGAAATCCCGTTCCGTTATAGCGCTCTTGTTCGGTCTTGGAATGGCGGCCGTCCTCGTCACGGAAACGGACGCAGCGCAAGCACCGGTGAACGCGGATCATTCTCCCGGTTCCGCCTCGTCGGAGCGCTGTCTCTGGTCCCGATCGACTTTCCTTATGTTTTTGCGTGAATTTGGTCAGGGCGAGTGACACCGCCGACGGGTCAAGGTTGGGCTTTCGTCGCACTTTCATGCGCGGCATTGATCCGCACGGATCGGGAGACGCGCTAGGCAGCGGTCAGCATTCGAACGGGCTTGGAACAAGCCATCCGATACGCGAAAGGGGACGCCGCGAAGGCTGCCTATCGCGTACATGTTCCGGCGCACGTCAACGTCAAGGCGATTCGCACGAAGCTTGGGATGACCCAGCAGACGTTCGCGGCGCGCTTTGGCTTCAGCATCAACACGCTGCGCCACTGGGAGCAGGGCAAGCGCGAACCAGAAGGACCGACGCGCGCCTACCTGCTCGTGATTGACCGCACGCCGCAGCTCGTGCAGAAGGCTCTCCGGATCGCTCCCCAGGTTTTGAGCGATTCTGGCAGGGTGCAGTGAATGATTTTCCGCCAGGTTATTGAGGGAGGGTGGAGGCCTGCCAAAGGACGAGAGGCAGGCCCCCCACGGGTGAACCAGTGACGAAGTAGCCGCGATTAGGGAGCGCGATTCCCCAGCTCCAGGTCCCCGCTGCGCTGGAGGACCACCACGACGCCCGTCTTTTCGAGAGTGCCGGCGCCCAACTTACGCAGCAGCTGGGCTGTCTCCTCCCGGTATCTGCGCGGGATCTGGAGGCGGCGGGCCCCAATATCCTTGGTGAGGACGGACAGGGAAATGCTGAAGGCCGTCTGACCGAACTCGTCCTTCTGATCGATCTTCGCGCCTTTGCTGACCAGGTATTCGATGAGGGGATTTATTCCCTGATAGGCGGCCGAATGCAGTGCGGTCCAGCCGTACTGCCCGGCGGCATTCACGTCGGCGCCGCGCTCTACCAGGAACTTTGCCGTCTCGAGCGCCAGGGCCCGTTCCTCGTCTGATCTCTCCCTTTGCACGTCCGTGCCGGCCCCAGCCGTCATCATCAGCGGCGTCGTGCCCCGCTCGCTGCCGATGAGCGGATCCGCGCCGGCTTCCACCAGGGCCTTGATCACGTCAAGGTTGCTGACTTCCGCAGCCAGGAAGAGCGGCGTGGCGCCCTGGAGAACGATTTCCGTCACGGTGACGGCGGTGCGCTTCTCGTAGGTTGCGACGAACCCGTTCTTGATTTCCTCGGCCGCCTTTTCCTCGTCCTGGTTGAGACGGGCATTCGGATTCGCGCCGTGCTTGAGAAGCGACTTGACAATGGTCAAGACCGCGTCTTTTGAGCCCAGGTCGATGCCGTAATCGGAATCCCGCACGACGCGGTGCAACGTGGTGTACCCGTTCGCATCCGCGAGGTTGGGATTGGCGCCGCTGTCGAGGAGCAGGTCGACGGCCTTGATGTGACCCATGGCGCCGGCGATCATCAAGGGCGTCAGCGCCGTTTTCGGCTGGGCGTTATTCGGCTTCGCGCCGGCGCGGAGCAGAATCCGGGCGCTGTCCACGTCGTTCTGCTGGGCGGCGAACATCAGCGGCGTGAAGCCGGTCTTTGAGCGGGCGTGGACGTCGGCGCCGCGCGCAACCAGCTCCTCGACGACCGCCGCATGACGCTGTGATAGCGCCCACATCAAAGCGGTTTGTCCGCCGTTCAATTCCCGCGCGTTGGGGTCGGATTTGCTCTCCAGCAACGCACGCACCGTCGCGAGGTTGCCCCGGCGGGCCGCTTCCATGAGCGGCGTCTCGCCAGAAATCAGGGGCGTACTGGCGTCGGCGCCTGCCGCGAGCAGCCTGACGGTCATCGCCGGATCCGCGTGCGCCGCGGCCGCATACAGCGCCGTTGCGCCGAATTCGTTGGCACCCTTCGCGTTCGCGCCTGCGCGCAAGAGAAGATCGGCCATCGCCAGGTCGTTGCGGGTGGCCGCCCAGACCAACGCGGTCGTGCCTTCGGGGCCGGCGACCACGTGCTTCGCGCCGCCTTTCAACAGGACCTGCACGGCTGCACGGTCCCCTTGCTTCGCGGCCGTCACCAGCGACGTATCGCTCGCGCCGGCGGCCAGCGCGGCGCCCGCACAAATCGTCGAGCCCACAAGGGCCGCCAGAATCGTTGCTCTCGTGTTCATCGCCATTCCCCTCGCTTGGACCGTGTTCCGTTCGAGTTGACTCACGAAAACGTTTCCGCTCGTTCCCACTCCGAGGAGCGAAGCCAAACCAAGGGTCCCGGCTTGCGCCGGGACCCTTGGCGAATGCCGCGCTAGATGGTCGGCAATTCCAGCCTTCCCGTGCTGTCGCCCAGCTTGGCCACGTCCGGAACATTGGCCTTGTCCAGCATGGTGAGGAGCAGATTCGCCATCGGCGTGCGGTTGGGATAGCGGACGTGCTGTCCGCCCTTGATCCCGCCGACGCCGCCGGCGACGAGCAGAAGGGACAGATCGCTGTAGAGGTGCAGGTTGGCGTCGCTCAGGCCGGCGCCGTAGAGGATCATCGAGTGGTCGAGCAGCGAGCCGTCGCCGTCCGGGGTGGCGCGCAGCTGGCCGAGGTAATACGACAACATCTTCGTGTGAAGCATGTTGATCTTCGTCGTCTTCTCCTGCTTCACAGGATCGCCCTGGTGATGGGTGCACGGGTGATGGGCATCGCCAAATCCCAGCTCGGGATAGGCGCGGCCGCTCATTTCATGGCCCATCTGGAACGTGATGACGCGCGTCATGTCGGTCTGCCAGGCCAGAACCATGAGATCGGCCATCAACTTGAAGTAGTCCGAGAAGACTTCCGGGGCGCCGACGGGGCTTCCGGCGGGCAACTCGATCAGCTCGGTGTTGCTCTGCTTCTCGGCCAGTTGCATGCGCCGCTCGACATCGCGGATAGCCTCCAGATACTGGTCGATCTTGCCGCGATCCGTTCCGCCGACCTTGATGCGCAGCTTCTTCACGTCCGCGTTGATGGCATCGAGGATGCTCCGGTCTTCCTGTCTGAGCGCCAAACGCGCCTTCGGATCGGTGCCCGCATCGCCGAACAGACGCTCGAAGATGAGGCGCGGGCGGTTCTCCATCGGAAGCGGCGTGGTCTCGTTGCGCCATGAGATCGTATTGTAATAGGCGCAGCCGTAGGCGGACTCGCAGGCGCCCACCACTTCGGACGCCTCCAGACCGATTTCAAGCGAGGCGAGCTGGGTGTGCTTGCCGAACTCTCTCGCGGCGATCTGGTCGACGGACGTTCCGGCGCGCAGGTCGGCGCCGGAGGTCATCTTCGCATGTGTTCCCGTCAGCCAGGCGGTGCAGGCGCGCGGATGGTCCCCGCCCACTTCGCCGTTGAGGCCCGCGGCCTGTTGATTGTCGAGCCCTGACAGCACCAGCATGCGGTCTTTAAACGCCGCGAGCGGCTCGAGGGTCCGGGTCATCTCCCAGTTGGCGCCCACGGTCTTGGGCGTCCACTCGTTCTTCAAGTTGAAGATCCCGTTCGGGGTCTGCATGAACGCCATGCGGATTGGCCGTGTCGTGGCGGCAGTCAGCGCCGGCGTCATGGCGTCCAGCATGGGTAACGCAAGGGTGGCACCCACGCCGCGCAGGAACGTGCGCCGGGGAATGGCTTTCTTAAAGACTACCATCGCTGACCCTCCTCATTTGAAACGGTGCGCTGTTGACGATGCCAAGAATGATTGATGACCACTTCTGGTTGTCCACGGCAGCCCCGCGCGTGATCTTGCGAAGGGCCGCGTGGTCGTAGTCTTCCACGCCACGACCGAGCGCATAGGTGAGCAGCCGCTCGGTGAAGGTTTCGACGAACATGTCCCGCTTCTTCAGCAGGACCTCCCGCAAGCCCGCCGGCCCGTCGAACTTCGTGCCGTCGGGCAGGGCGCCGGAGGAATCGATCGGGCCCGACCCGGGTCCCACCGAGACGCGCCAGCCGCCAAGACCATCGTAGTTCTCCAGCGCGAACCCGAGCGGATCCATCATGCGGTGGCAGACCGCGCAGGCGGGATTGGCCCGGTGCTGTTCCATGCGCTGGCGCATGGTCAGCTTCTGTGTGGTCGCATCGTCCTTCAACGATGGAACGTTGGGCGGCGGAGGAGGTGGGGGTGTGCCTAAGAGCTGCTCCAGCACCCACTTCCCGCGGATGGTCGGCGCCGTCCGGTTGGGATACGAGGTGACCGTCAGGATGCTCGCTTGTCCGAGCAGTCCGTATCGGTTCGGGTCCTCGATCTTGACGCGGCGGAACTCGCTGCCGTAAATGCCCCTGATCCCATAGTGCTCGGCCAGGCGCTGATTGAGGAACGTGTAGTCCGTCGTCAGCAGGTCGACGACGCTGCGATCCTCCCGCACCTGACTCTCGATCAGAAGCTCGGTTTCCTTCGCGAGGGCTTGGCGCAGATTCTCGTCGAACTTCGGAAAGGCCGTGGTATCCGGCGATATCCTCGCGATATTGCGCAGGAACAGCCACTGGCCGGCGAAGTTCTTCACCAGCGCCTGCGCGCGTGGATCGGCCAGCATGCGCTTGACCTGGCCCTGCAGGACCGACGGGTCGGAGAGGCGCCCGCTCTCGGCCACGGCGAGGAGCTGGTCGTCGGGAATGCTGCTCCACAGGAAGAAGGACAGGCGCGAGGCCAGCTCGACATCGCTGACCTTATAGACCGTCGCGGGCGCCGCACCCGGCGGATCGATCTCCGAGCGGAAGAGGAAATCGGGCGACACCAGAATCTTCTGCAGCGCCAGTTTCACGCCCGCCTCGAAGCCGCCGTTCTGTGCCCCCGCTTTGTAAAGCGCGAGCAACTGCGTCGTGTCGGCGGCAGCCACCGGACGCCGATAGGCGCGGCGGGCAAGGGTGGACAGGACCTTTGTCGCGCACGCCTGTTCCTCGGCGGCCCCGGAGGGACGACAGAGGAAAATCCTGTCGCGGCTGAGGGTTTCACCCGGCCCCCGCACATTGAACGGACCGGCAACCGTGATGCTGCCCACACCTTCGAAGTAGGTCTGCACCACGTCGTCCCGGACCCTTTCAATAATCCCTTCCTTGACCAGGGTATCTTTCAGGAATGTCGCAGCAAGCTCTCTCTGGCCGGCGCTCACCGGCAGGCGGACCTTGAGATGCGCATCAGGGGGGGTTCCGCCGCCGAGCACCACCTTCTTCTGGCTGGCCGCAATCGTGAACAGCCGGAGCCTTTGATCGTCGAGCCTGAGATCGAGCTTGCGCTCCCGCTCGAGGCCCAAATATTCGTCGTCAGTGTTCCGCGCCAAGGCGACCGAGATCTCATATTCGCCGTCCACCGGGAACAGGTGGCGCACGATGGTGCCGCCGCGCGAGCCGACCGGCGCGGCTTCGCTCACACGATCGAGCTGAATAAGCCCATGATGAATGGTGTAGGTCTGATAGGACACGGGCATCGTGGTATCGCCTACGGCGACGCGGCTGATCCTGCGTGCCGCCGACAGGTACCGCTCCAGCAAGACGGGCGAGACCTGCAGCACGTCTCCGATGTTGTCGAAGCCGTAGCCGATGTCGTCGGCCGGCAACAGCTCCGAGACGTCAATCTCGAGCGCCAGCAAATCGCGAACGGCATTTCCGTACTCCGTTCGGTTGAGCCGATGGAGCGTGGCGCGTCCCGGATTGGGCTTGACCTCCGCCAGGCGATCGCGCCCGGTCTCGATATATTTCACGAGCGCGTCGTAGGTAGCCACCTCGGGCCGCGGCATGCCGGCAGGCGGCATCTCGCGGTTGCGCAGCTTGCGCGCCAGCTTCTCCCAGATGGCGCCGTTGGTCTCGAAATTGGCGGTGTCCAAGGTGCCCAGGTGCAGTCCTGCAAGGGGCGTCTGACCGCTATGGCAGCCGATGCAATACTTATCCAATGTCGCGCGGTGGGCGGTGGCGGCCGTGGAGGGGGAATCTTGCGCCCGCAGCGTTGCGGCGGGAAAGAAGACCGCGCCCGCGAGGACCATGCTTATGGGGGTCAGTGCTCGGGTTCGAATCATGTGTCCGCTCCCTCCCGCGCGCAAACAAGCCGGATAAGGTGGCAGGTTACACCAACGTATGCCTCCTTACAAGCGTTTCCTGGTGCAATTGTGGCCTGAAATGGCGCTTGTGTGCCCGCGGGTAGGGTCGCTATCCTCAGCCGAATTCGAATGTCGCCCCCGCTGTCTGCCCTCCCCGCGATGCACGTGCACGATTCCTTGGCATGGGTGCGCAGCGCCTGCATCGCCTTGATAGCACTGGTCTTCGCCTTCCCTGCCCTTGCTGAACCGGGCAGGCTGCGCGAACGGCTGACGCCCGAGGTCATGGCGGTGGTCTCTCCGGGCGCCGAACGCCTCGGGATGGAGGAGGGCTCGCCGCCGGCGATCGCGGTCTTCAAGGGCGACAAGATTGTCGCCTATGTGTTTTCGACCCTCGACATCATCGCGGCGCCGGGGTATTCGGCGACGCCGTTCGACGTCATCGCCGGCGTCGATCTCGGCGGCCGCATCACGGGGGCCAAGGTCGTCTTCCACCAGGAGTCCATGATCGTTCACGATCGGGTGCGCGAGCGCCAGCTCGATACGCTTCTGGCCCGCGAAGCCGGCCGGCCGCTGCGCGGCGGCGCCAACGCGCTGCCGCCGGACTACGTCGACGGCGCCACCATCAGCGCGCGCGCCATGCGCGCCGCCGTCCTCACCACCGCCGGGCTGGTGCTGCGCGCGCGCGCCACGCGGACGGCTGCGACCGCTGTGACCGGTCCCACCCCCGTGATCGCTGCGACCCCTGAGACCGCCGCGACCATCGCCACCGTTCCGACCCTCGATCTCGAGAGCTTCAGCATCAGATCCTGGAACGACCTCCTCGCCGAGGGCGACGTGGTGCGACGGCGGGTGACCTCGGGCGAGGTTGCGACGGCCCTCGCCGACGGGGGCGCCGCCCGTGCCAGGCTCGACTGGCCGCTCGGCACAGGCGACGATCTCTATATCGAATTCATGACGGCGCTGGTCTCGCCTCCCGCCATCGGCGGCAATCTGCTCGGCCTGCTGAAATTCGAGGAGTACAAGAGCCAGCTCCCGATCGGCGCCCACGCGATCTTTGTCGCCTCCAACGGTCCGTACGATTTTCTCGGAACTAAATATTTTCTGGAGTCCGAAGGCAACCGCTTCGATCGCCTGCGCGTGATTCAAGACCGGAACACGTTTGGCTTCGTGAAAGACGACTATTTCTTTGCCACGCCCATCCAGGAGCAGCAGCTGGCCGGGCTGTTCGCGCTGCCGGCCAATTCCGGCTTCGACCCCCTGAAGCCGTGGCGGCTGGAAATTTTGATCAATACCGCCGGCGCTTCACCGCTGACGGTCGCGTTTGGGCTCGACTACAAGATCCCGGACACCCATGTCCTCCAGGTCCCGGCCCCCCGTGCCCTCAAGCCGCAGCCACAACCGCAGGGGCAGCCGCAGCCGGAGCCGGAGCCCGAGCCCACGCTCGAGCCGGAGCTGCTGCCGCCCGTCCCCGCCTGGGTCGAGGCCTGGAGCGACGCGCGGGTCAACATTGCGATTCTGGCTGTGCTCCTGTCGGTACTCACTCTGATCTTCATATTCCAGGCGAGGCTGGCGCGCTCTCGCGTGGCCCACCGGTTCGTGCGCACGGGATTCCTGCTGGTTGTTTTGGTCTGGCTCGGCTGGACGGCCAATGTCCAGCTCTCGATCGTCAACGTCTTGAATTACGCCAGGGCGCCTTTCAATCACGCCGGCATCGGTTTCTACCTTGCCGAGCCGCTGATGGTCATCATCGCCGGTTACACGCTCGTCTCGGTGGTGTTAATTGGGCGTGGCGTGTTCTGCGGCTGGCTGTGCCCGTTCGGAGCGCTGCAGGAACTGCTCGGCCAGCTCTCCCGCGCGCTGCGCGTGCCGCAATGGAACCCGCCGGTCGCGCTGGAAAAGCGCTTGTGGATGGGCAAGTACATCGCGGCCGCCGCAGTGCTGGCGCTGGTGACGACGCAGATCGACGCGACGGGAGCCACGCTGGAGATCGAGCCGTTCAAGACGGCGATCACCACGAAATTCACGCGCGCCTGGCCGTTTGTGCTCTACGCCGGCGCAGTGCTGGCCATCGGGCTGTTCTCGGAGCGGGCCTACTGCCGCTTCCTGTGTCCATTGGGCGGCCTGCTCGCGTTCCTTGACCGGCTGCACCTTCTCAATCTGCTCAAGCGTCGTCCCGAATGCGGCAGTTCCTGCCACTTGTGCGAACGCTCGTGTCCCGTGGGGGCGATCGAGCCGACGGGCGCCATCGTCACGGCCGAGTGCTTTCAGTGCCTCGATTGCCAGGTTGAGTACTACGACGAGAGGCGCTGTCCGCCGCTCGTTCGGGTCGTCAAGCTGCGCGGCGAGGCGAAGGGTCTCGGCGTCACGGTGAACAATGCCTGAAGAGAAAGCGGAAGGACGTCCGACGCGCCGGCGTTTCCTGCGCGTCGTTGCGGCGGTTGGCGGCCTGCCGCTGATCATCGCGGCGGTGCGCGCGACCGCGCCGAAAGCTCAGTTGCACAGCTGGCACGGCGAAGTGCTTGGCGCGCTGTCGGAGCTCGCTTTATGGCACCCGGACGCCGCATTCGCGCGACGGACGATCCTGCGGGTGCGCCGCGAGATCGAGCGCTTCGAGCGGATCTTCAGCCTCTATCGGCCGGACAGCGAAATCTCGCGCCTCAACGAAGCCGGCAAGCTGATGAAGCCGTCGCCCGAGCTGCGCACACTCGTCGAGGAAAGCCAACGCCTCGGTGAGCTGAGCGGCGGCGCTTTTGACATTTCGGTGCAGCCCTTGTGGCGGCTTTACGAGGCACATTTCTGGTCGCATACCGACATCCAGCCGGACATCGCAGCCCGCGCGCGCGACGTTGCACACACCGTGGTGGATTTCCGCCAGATCGACAGCGGCGCGGCGGCAATCGGGTTCGCACGCGCCGGCATGGCCATCACGCTGAACAGCATCGCCCAGGGCTACATCACCGACGCCGTCGCCGACATGCTGCGCCATGAAGGCTTTGAGCGCGCCGTGGTCGATCTAGGCGAATATCGCACCATCGGCCGCCACATGGATGGGCGTCCCTGGCGCATTGGCATCCGCGACGGCAGGCACGGCGGCGGCGGCGACCGCATGGTCGAACTTCAGGACATGGCCCTCGCCGTGTCTGGCGGGTATGGCACGACATTCGAGACGAGCGGGCAATTTCACCATATTTTTGACCCGCGGACCGGCGCGAGCGCCAACGGGGTTGTGGACGTGGCGGTGATTGGTCCGAGGGCGACGGCAGCGGACGGGCTCGCCACCGCCATCTGCGTCGCCGGCGAGGCTCTCACGCCGACGCTGCTCGCGGCCTATCCACGGATGCGGGCCATTCTGACCCGGCTGGACGGGACGTCGACGACGTTCACGGCAAAGGGAGTGGCCGCGGCGTGAAGCCGTGCGTGCATGCGGGGATCAAAAGGCGGCACTCAGTGTGCGTGCCGCCTTCTTGTCGTGTGAAAACGCCGTTTAAGCAGAAGCAGGCCGATGCGCCCGGAGGAAGGAGCGTATCTGGCGCACCGCTAGCGGAATCCGCTCTTTGGGTTCCTTCCACGGGAACATGCTCACTTCGGCCTTCGGCGCGAGCATCGCGGTCTCCATGGCGACGGCGTACGGATGCGCCGGGATATCATCCGGCAGGATCAGTACGGGCGTCTGGCACTTGCGCACGAAATCGCGTGTCACGGTGAAGACGAAGTCGGGGTTGGTGCGGTACATCTTGGTCAGGAACTTGTCGACCGTTTCCATCGTGATGTCGCGTCGGCGCTTGACCAACTCGGGGCCCCAACCCTTGATGTTGTTCTCGTAGAAAAGGTCGCGCATCTCCGGACGCGACCCGCTGGGCTGTGCCAGCACGGCTGCGACGATACGATCCGGTGCCCGCTCCAAGAGGTTCCAGACGAAGGGGCCGCCAATGCAGAAGCCCATCACCATGAACTTGTCGATGCGCAGGTGATCCATGAGACCGAGATGGTCATCGGCATATGCATCCCACGGCCGGTCGATCTCGAGCGGGCCGGAGGACTGGCCGCCATTGGCATTGCGCAGGTCCGACGCGATGCAGCGGTACTCTCCCTTGAACTCCTCGATCGCGTGAAAGGGCCCGCTCAAGCCGGCGATCGTCGAGTTCAGTCCCCCGCCGGCGATGAGCAACAGCGGGAAGCCGGAACCGAACTCCTGATAGTGGATGCGAACGGGGCCTTTTTCGTAGAAGGACATGGCAGCTCCTCCTTGCCGGGTCTGCTGGGCAAACACGCGCGGCGCGGCGGCCATCGCCGTCGCCGCGGCGCCCGTTTTCAGTAACTTGCGTCGGATCGGATCCATAATCGGCGTCCTCACTTAGATCACGGTTGCGGCCGTGGGGGCCACAGTAGCGTGATTATACGGGCGAACGGGGGGGGCGACGCGGATTCCTCCTACTTAACGGCGCAGTGGCGAGGAACCGAGTCGGAGGCCTCTCCTGTCCGAAAGGCAGCCGTTTTGCGGCTTGTTGCGGGGGCTGAGGCCTGTCAGGACGCCTTGGCAGCCCGAGTCATCGCCTGATGCAGGTCCCAGTCGGCCTGGAGACGCATCCAGAACTGCGGCGACGTGTTGAGGAGACGAGCGAGGCGGAGCGCGGTATCCGCCGTAATGCCACGCTTGCCCAACACGATCCTTCCCGACAGACTGAGGGAAGCGGCGGTGGCCGGAGGTGGGCGGAGCACGGTGAAACAAACTGACCGCGACAGCCGTCTGCAGGTATAGCATTGGATGCATTCCGAAGCCCAAAATGGAAATCCCGGTTCGCCTCAAGCTCGCCGTCCTCCTTGGTTCAGTGATCGCTGTGTTTCCGGGCGGCGCCCAGGGCGGCGAATCGCGCATCACCGTGGATGCCGGGCTAGTGTCGGCGAGCTTTTCCGCGGCTTCCGCGTCGGACGTGTTCGACGCCATCCGACGGGCCACGGGGATCGAGATCATCGCGCCGCCCTCTGCGTCGGGGAAGGTGGTCACTCTGGCCGTCGAGCGGATGCCCCTTGAAGCGTTCCTGCGGCGCGTGCTCGACGCCGTCGACCTCGGTGGATTCGTGCTCGGCTCTTCGGAGCCTGGTGGCGCGCTGGACCGTGTCATCGTCTTCGCGAAGGGGCACGACGTGCCGGTCGCGGCACCCACGCCGGAGCCAGTGGAGGAGCGCCGCGGGGCAGCGGCAAGGCCCGCGGTGTCTGTGCCCTTCCTGATCAACAGCCGTGACGCGGCATCGATGAACCTCCGCGCACCGGGAGCGGTGATCGTGGTGCAGGCGCCGTCGCTCGGCACAGCAAGAACGCGCGGGTGTGGCGGGACGAGCGACGAGTACCCGGTGCAGAGCGTGCTCGTCACCACCGCGACGAACACGTACGTGACCAGCATCGTGGTCTGTCGTCCCGACGCGCTCGCCCTAGGCCAGACGTTGAGCTTCGCACCAGCGCCTCAGCGCGAGCCCTCTGCCGGCTATTCGAGCTTCACCGGAACGACCCCGTGAACGGGCGACCACCGAAAGGAAAGTGAGTCATGAGGGCAACCGCAGCGATCGTCGGCGCGGTGATGCTCGGCTGGTGCGTGCTGGGTCTACAAGTCCCGCCTGCTCACGCCGACACGCCCGGCACGATCCAGATCGCGATACCGACTAACGTCACGATCACCGTGGGTTCGCACCGGGTGATCTTTATCGGGAAGCCGACCTCGACGAGTCCTGTCGCCTGCGCGCCGGGCACCCCAAACCCACAGACGGTCGTCGCTGTTGAGCCGTCGGGCGGCTCCGCTTCCCAGATCACCGGCGTTCTCGCCTTCCACGATCACGAGATTCCAAACGGCGCGCGGTACCAGATCACGGGCGGCCCAAGCGCCTGCAACACCGAATTCAAGCTCTACACCGCCACGGTCGAATGAGTGCGGTCGAATCGCCAAGAATGCCTTGACGACCCGTCTCCAAAATGTCTCCACGACTGCGGTCGAGAACTGAGGATTCCAGAAGACGCCGGGAGACAAGCGAGGGGCGACTAAGCGCCGCCGACGAGGAATAATCCCGTCTGTGCTGCCGCCTGCTCGTATACTCCGTAGCAGTTTTGGCCCTCACTCGTCAGGAGACTTTCATGAGGCAAGGCCCGTTTCCTCGAGGGACGACCAGTCAGCTCTCGCGCCGCGAAGCCATTGGAAAAATCGGTGCAGCCGCGGGCATTGCCGCCTTCGCCCCGAGCCTCGCGGCGGAGCAGGCCCCGGCAGCCCCGGTTCCCGCCCCGAACGCGGCGCGGGGCGTCCCGCCGAGCGTCATCTCCAGCCCGCCGCGTGATTTCGGTCCCACGGCAGGCCCGGTGACGTATCCGGACCCTGACGTCATCACTATCGACCAGGCCTTCACCACCCTGCGGGTCAACAACACGGGGATCCATCGGCTGTTCACCGGCGGGATGCACGACGAGGGGCCTGCGTGGTCCGCTCAGGGGCGCTATCTGGTCTGGAGCGATATCCCGAACGACCGCCAGCTGCGCTGGATCGAGGACGATAGTCGGGTCACGGTGTTCCGGTCGCCATCGAACAACAGCAACGGCAACACGTTCGACCACCAGGGCCGGCAGATCTCGTGTGAGCACCGTGGCCGGCGCGTCGTTCGGTACGAGCACGATGGCTCCGTGACCGTGATCGCTGAGTTCTATCAGGGCAAGCACCTGAACTCGCCAAACGACGTCGCCGCGCATCGCGACGGAAGCTATTGGTTCACGGATCCGTTCGCGGGGGCCTCGCTGTACGAGGGCATGCCCGACGCTCCCGGCGGCCTCCGCAACCTGAAGGGACTGCTGAACGGGAAAGTCGGCCAACCGGTCGGGTCCGGTACCTTGAAGGGCGAGTTGGCCTCGAACATTTATCGAGCCGACCCCTCCGGTCGCGTGGACATGGTCATCAGCGAGGAGGCCTTCGGCGGAGGGGGCAACGGCATCACGTTCTCACCCGACTACAAGAAGGTCTACATCGTCAGTCGACAGCTGCCCTGGGTCTTCGACGTGGGTCCCGACAACAAGATCAGCAACCAGAAACAGTTCTGCGATCTCATGATTGATGGTGTCAGATGCGGAACCGACGGCATCCGCGTTGATATCTACGGCAACCTGTGGTGCAGCAGCAACGCCGGCGCCAACCTGGGCTACAGCGGCGTGACGGTGTGGTCGCCTGAAGGCAAGCTGCTGGGGCGAATTCGACTGCCTGAAACGACCGCCAATCTGACTTTCGGCGGCGCCAAGCGTAACCGACTGTTCATGACCTCAGGCCAATCGCTGTACGCGCTCTACGTCAACACGCAAGGGGCAGCCCCGGGCTAGCCAGCCCGGTGCCACCCCCATGGCCCATACCCTATTGGCCAGGCCGCTCGTTGATCTCGATGTAGGTGCCCCACGGATCGGTAATGAACGCGATCCCGACGCCGCTGTCGTTGACCGAGTAAGGCCGATCGAGCTTGATATGGTTGGCTTCGAGCGTCTTGATGAAGGCTTTGAGGTCCTTCACGTCGAAGCCGATGTGGTCGAGGACGCGGCCTTTCGTGGGGGCCTGCGCGGCGTCGGCCTTGGTGAACCGAAGCTGCACGCCCGGGACGTCGGCGACCGGAGCCTTGTTGCGCGAGCCCGCCTTGGCGCCGAAGATGCGGCCGTACCACGCCTGGCTTTGCGCGATGGCCGCCTCCGGCAGGTAGAAGTGGACGTGCTCGCTCTGGATCGGCATCGACTGCTTCTTGTTTTCCAGAATCTCGATGCGCAAGCCGTCGGGCGTGGTGACGAAGGCTTGATCGAGGCGGCCGTTGTTGCCGGGCGAGACCGGCACCCCGGCGGCCTTCCACCTGGCGACCTGCTCCTGCACGTCGTTGACGATGAAGCCGACGTGGTTGACGACCGAACCTTGAGTCGGGCCGGTCGACGGCGGTGTTCCCGGTGCCCCATCGAGAATGATCATGACGCCGGGAAACATCACGCGGTGGCGGCCGCCCGCTTGGAACGCCTTACCGCCCATGCCGACAAAGATCTTCTCGTTGGCCGCGACGTCCTTCGAATTGAGATGCCAGTGACCGTTGGTCACGCCCGCGTCGTTGAACGGAAACGTCTGCCCAGACGCCGTCCCGGCCGCAAGAGTCGATGCGAGCAATAAGGCTGCGAGCAATCTCGTGTTCATAGCTGCCTCCCAGTGGACCCGATCTTCGGCAGTCGGCCGGCGATCGGCAGTGAACGCTATCAGGGTGCGGGAACGCGTACGTGGTCCGCGTCGGTCAATCGTCGCACGCAGAATAGGCACGTGAACGGTGGCATGTCAACGCCGTGGATGACGCGCCTGAACTGCGGCCCGGCCGCTCATCGGATGGTGAAGCGCTCGTCGAGCGCCTTGAAGCGCGGGTGGTTGATCACGCGTTGCCGCTCCTCGAATGATACGAGGGCGTCCTCCATCCCCGCCAGCGATCCGGAACTGTGCAGGTGACCGAGCACGCGCGCCATCGCCTTGACCGCGGCCTGGAGCGCCGCGTTCGCGTAGAGGACGCCCGCGTATCCCATCTCCGCCAATCGGTCGCGCGGTAGGAGCGGCGTCTTGCCGCCGAACACGAGATTGCAGATGTGCCGTCCAGGCACGCGCGACGGGATGGAGCCCAGCTCCCCGGTCGTCTGGGGCGCTTCGACAAACAGCAGGTCCGCACCGGCTTCGCGGTACATCGCCGCGCGCTCGAGCGCACCGCTCAGCCCTTCGATCGCGTCGGCATCGGTCCGCGCCAGGATGAGCGTCGAGTCCCGCTGCCGGGCCTCGACAGCGGCTTGAATCTTCTTGACCATCTCGCGCGCGGGAATGACGTCCTTCCCTTCGAAGTGACCGCACCTCTTGGGAAAGACCTGGTCCTCGAGCTGGATGGCGCCCGCTCCAGCCCGCTCCAGCATCCGGACGGTTCTCTGCACGTTGAGCGCATTGCCGTAGCCGGTGTCGGCGTCCACGACGAGTGGGATGCTCACGGCATCCCGGATCCGCCACACATGGTCGGCAATCTCGGTCGCCGTCGTCAGCCCGATATCGGGCATTCCGAGATACGTGTTGGCGATTCCCGCCCCGGTCACGTAGAGCGCGGCGAAGCCGGCGTCCTCGATCACCCGTGCGGTGAGCGCGTTGGCGGCACCCGGCAGCAGCACTGCCGCGCCTGGCGTGAGAATATCGCGCAAATCCCGATCTGGTTCGTGTGCCATCAAGACCCCTCAGGCCGGAGTGTACACGTCCGACGAATGCGCGCCCTTCTTCCTCCAGAGAAGCGCTCCCACACCCAGCGACAACATGACGGCGCTGATGGGACTCGTCATGAATACCGTCAGGTCGCCGCCGGACAGTTCGACGGCCTGGCGGAAGGATTGCTCCATCCGCTCGCCCATGACGAAGGCCAGCACGAGCGCCGCCGGCGAGTACTCGGTCAGCCGCATGAAATACCCGAGCACACCGAACGCAAACACCAGGCCCACATCCGTCAGGCTGTTGTTGGCGGCGAAGCCACCCACGGCCGCCAGGACCAGGATCAACGGCATCAGGTACCGCGGTGGAATGTCGAGAATCCTAACAAAGATCCGGATGAGCGGCAGGTTCAGCGCCAGCAGCATCACGTTGGACACGTAGAGCGAGGCAATCACGGTCCAGACGAGGTGAGGCTGCTCGGTGAAGAGCAGAGGTCCCGGGCGAATCCCGAACATGAGGAGGGCCCCCATGAGCACCGCCGTCGTGCCCGACCCTGGGATGCCGAGCGTGAGCAACGGGATGAGCGCGCCGCCGGTGGCGGCGTTGTTGGCTGTTTCGGCGGCAGCGACCCCTTCGATGGCCCCATGCCCGAAGCGCTCCGGATGCTTGCTCACACGCTTTTCCACGAAGTAGGCGGTGATCGAGGCCAGTGTGCTTCCCGAGCCTGGTAGCAGAC
>Ga0209343_10003248_pt1 | contig 20584 bp, 20 predicted proteins | sample RifCSPlowO2_02_FD_184026 | JGI IMG/M metagenome (GOLD analysis project Ga0209343, IMG submission 184026) | Groundwater microbial communities from Rifle, Colorado - Rifle CSP2_plank lowO2_0.2 (SPAdes) (version 2) | ecosystem: Environmental > Aquatic > Deep subsurface > Groundwater | place... | reverse complement strand
AGAAAAAATTAAGCAGCACCAAAGCCAGGTTTACTTGATCAATACCGGCTGGTCCGGCGGCGGCTACGGCGTGGGGCAGAGAATTGATTTATTGGTCACCCGGCAGATTGTGAGCGATATTTTAGAAGGTCGAATGGCCCGCGCCGATTATCAAAAGTTAGCGCCGTTTAACTTAATGGTTCCCAAAAAATTCAATCCCAGAAATACCTGGACCGACAAAGCCGTTTACGAGAGGGAAGCAAAAAAGCTAGCGGCATTATTTAAGGAAAACTTCAAGCGCTTTGAAAATTAGTGCTATGATTAATTCATGGCTAAGATTGAAAAGGTTGAGGCATTGGAGGTGCTGGACTCGCGGGGAAATCCGACGGTAGCGGTTTGGGTAGAAGCCGGCGGAAAAGTCGGCCAGGCAATTGTCCCGAGCGGCGCATCCACCGGCAGTCACGAAGCGGTCGAGCTTAGGGACGGAGACAATCGTCGGTTTTTCGGCAAAGGCGTATTAACCGCGGTCGAAAACGTGGAAAAGATTATTGCCCCGCAAATTGTGGGTAAAGACGTTAATGAGCAAGAACAGGTTGACGACATTATGGTGGAGTTGGACGGGACGGTCAATAAAGCCAGGCTGGGTGCCAACGCCATTTTAGGAGTGAGTTTGGCCTGTGCCCGGGCGGCAGCAGCGGTTAATAACCAACCGTTATACCGTTATTTGCGGGAAAAGTTTTTCAAAGACAGGGGAGACAATTGGTTAATGCCGGTGCCCCAGATGAATGTTTTAAACGGCGGTAAGCACGCGCCCGGCTCGGTTGATTTGCAGGAGTTTATGGTCGTGCCGGTCGGGGCGGTCGGTTTTTCCGAAGCTGTGCGCTGGTCGGCGGAAATTTACCAAGTCTTGAAAAAACTATTGCTGGAAAAGAACTTGCCGGTGGGGGTCGGCGATGAAGGCGGCTTTATGCCCAAAATGCCCACTAACCAGCAGATGCTGACTTTACTGGTCGAAGGAATTAATAAGGCAGGTTATAAACCGGGTAAGCAAGTGGCAATCGCCCTGGATCCGGCGGCGGCCGAGATTTTTGAAAACGGCGAGTATGTGTTAAAAAACGAGAACAAAAAACTGACAAGCCTTGGTCTAATCGGCGTTTACGAGGAATGGTTGAAGACCTATCCGATTGTCTCGATTGAGGATGGATTAGCCGAGGACGACTGGGTTAACTGGAAGTTAATGACCGAGCGTTTAGGCGGCAGTATCCAGATCGTCGGCGACGATCTGTATGTCACTAATCGGAAACGCTTGGAACAAGGGATTAAAGAGAAAGCCACCAACGCGATTTTGATCAAGTTAAATCAGATCGGGACGCTCTCCGAAACGGTCGAGGTAATGAATTTTTCCAGGAGCAACAACGTGGCGGCAGTTGTTTCCCACCGTTCGGGCGAGACCGAGGACGATTTTATTGCCGATTTGGTCGTGGCCGCCGGCAGCGGCCAGATCAAGACCGGCGCTCCTTGCCGCTCCGAGCGGGTAGTCAAGTACAACCGGCTGTTAAAAATCGAAAAGGAACTGGGTGAGCGGGCGATGTTTACCAATCCGTTTCGGAAGTGATACTTATTACCAATTAAACGTTGGTACGGTATTGTGGCGGATGGAGGGAATCCTTAAGTGTCTTGAGTATTCCACTCCCGGAGTGGAAATTTATTGTTCGTGTAAAATAGAGGGATGAAAAAGAGAGTCTGTTTGCTGATTTTGGATGGCTGGGGGTTGAGGGATCGGGAAGAGGGCAATGCCATTCGGCAGGCAAAGACGCCGAATTTTGAGCGGCTGTGGCACGAAAATCCGCACGCGGTTTTACAGGCTAGCGGCGAAGCGATGGGGTTACCGAAAGGCCAAATGGGGACGAGCGAGGTTGGCCATCTGACTATAGGCGCCGGTCGGATAATCTTTCAGGATCTGGTTAAGATCAATCAGGCGATCGAATCAGGTGAATTCTCTAAGAATAAAAGAATACAAGAATTAATGAATAGAGTTAAGAAGAAAAACTCAACTTTGCATTTACTGGGTTTGGTGTCTGACGGCGGGGTCCACTCGCACTATTCCCACCTTTATGCCCTACTCAAATTGGCCAAAGATAAAGGCTTAAATAAAGTTTTAGTCCATGCCTTTACCGACGGCCGGGATTGTTCGCCCCGGTCTGGTTTGGGGTTTATTGAAGATTTAGAAAGACAAATAAAAATTGCCTCGGTTTCCGGCAGATATTGGGCGATGGACAGGGATCATAACTGGGACCGGACGGATAAAACATACAAGGTGTTAAAGAATAAGAATACAGAGAATAAGAATATGACAGCAGCAGCAGTGATTAGAAAATCTTATGAGAAAAACATTACTGATGAGTTTATTCAACCAACAGCAATTGGTAAATTTAAGGGCATTAAACCCGGCGACGGAGCGATATTTTTTAACTTCAGGAACGATCGGCCGCGGCAGCTGCTGGAACGGTTTTTAGAGCGGGGGCCGAAACTCGACTGGCTGACAATGACGCGGTATAAGCCTGATTATTCAGTGAGTGTCGCTTATCTGCCGGAGAAGCTGGATAATTCTTTGGGGGAAGTACTGGCTAAAAATAAAATTAGACAGCTGCGGGTGACGGAAACGGAAAAGTTTGCCCACTTAACTTTTTTCTTAAACTGCAAACAAGAGGAAGCGTTTGAACGGGAAGACCGGATTATGATCGACAGCTGGTCGGATATTGCCACTCATAACGAGAAGCCGCAGATGCGGGCCAAAGAAATTACCCGGGAAATTTTGCAGGCGATGAAGGATAAAACACACCGGGTGATTTTTGCCAACTTGTGCAACGCGGACATGGTTGGCCACACCGGCAATTTTCCGGCGATTGTCACTGCTGTCGAAACCATTGATGAGTGTTTGGGTCGGTTGAGCCAGGTGGCTGATGAGAACGGCTTTGAGTTAATGATTACCGCTGATCACGGCAATGCCGAGGAGCTAAAAACCAGCCATACGACTAACCCGGTGCCGCTGATTTTGCAAAGCCGGCGGTTTAAGCAGTTAAACCGGGATCAGGCAGGGTTGGTAGACATTGCCCCGACAATGTTAAAACTTCTGGGGATCGTTCAACCCAAGGAGATGACCGGGAAGAGTTTGGTATAATCGAGTCGATGAAAACAAAAGGGACGTTTAGATTAAAATCCGGCTTGGCTCAAATGTTTAAGGGTGGAGTAATCATGGACGTGGTTAATAGCGAGCACGCCCGGATTGCCGAGAAAGCCGGGGCGGTCGCGGTGATGGCCCTGGAACGGGTGCCGGCGGATATCCGCGCGGCCGGCGGGGTGGCCCGGATGTCTGACCCGAAAATGATTAAGGCAATTCAGGCGGCGGTAACGATTCCGGTCATGGCCAAATGCCGGATTGGTCATTTTGTGGAAGCCCAGGTTTTGGAAGCCTTGAAAGTGGATTATATTGACGAGAGTGAAGTCTTAACCCCGGCCGACGAGCAGTTTCATATTGATAAAACCAAGTTTTCGGTGCCGTTTGTTTGCGGCTGTAGGGATTTGGGCGAAGCCCTGCGGCGGATCAGCGAAGGGGCGGCGATGATCCGGACCAAGGGTGAGGCCGGGTCCGGTAATATTGTTGAAGCGGTGAGGCATATCCGGGCGGTTAATAGCGGGATAGCGGCAATTAGAACCTTGTATTTAAAGAAAAAAACTAAAGCTTTGCAAACCGTGGCTAAAGAACTGCGGGTGTCACTGGATTTAGTGATAAAAACCGCCAAATTAGGCCGTCTGCCGGTGGTGAATTTTGCCGCCGGGGGAATTGCCACGCCGGCCGACGCGGCTTTGTGTCTGCAGTTGGGGGTAGACGGCGTCTTTGTCGGTTCGGGAATTTTCAAAAGCAGTGATCCGGCCCGGCGGGCCAAAGCGATTGTTCAGGCGGCGGCGTATTTTAACGACGCCAAAATTATCGCCCAAGTGAGCGAGGGTTTGGGTGAGGCGATGCCGGGACAGGAAATTGATCAGTTGGCCACCAAATTGGCCAGCCGCGGGATTTAATGAAACGGATTGGAGTTTTGGCTTTCCACGGCGACGTGATCGAGCACATTCAGGTGACCCGGGCGGCGGCAAAAAAGCTTGGTTTAGCGATCGACTTAATTGAAGTGAGAACCAAAGAATCGCTTAGTAATCTTGACGGTTTAATTTTACCCGGCGGGGAGAGCACGACTTTATTTAAATTGTGCCAACAGGCGGGGATGTGGCCCAAAATGAAGCAGATAAGCAACATTTTCGGTACCTGCGCCGGAGCGATTATGCTATCCAAAATTGCCTTACACAAAGAAGCCGGCCAACAAACGTTAGAATTAATGGACATGACTATCGATCGCAATGCTTATGGCCGGCAAACCGAGTCGTTTGAAAAAAAGATTGTTACCCAATTGGGGTCAATGGAAGCAATTTTTATCCGCGCGCCGCGGATAAAATCCGTCAGCCCAAGGGTAAATGTTTTAGCTAAAAATGAGGAAGAAATTATTGCCTGTGAGCAGCGGGTGGGCCGGAAATTTTATTTAGCCACCTGTTTTCATCCGGAATTGACCACGACCAAGTTTCATGAATATTGGTTGAAAGAGATTTTTAAATGATTAAAGCAGTGGTGTTTGATGTGGGCGGAGTGCTGTGCGATTGGGTGACAGTTGTCAAAACAATGGCGGCATCAATCGGGGCTGATTATCAAGAATTTTATGATGCCTTTTTGCTCTATTCTTTTGATCCGAAAACCGGTTCAGACCTGGGTTTAATCGGTATGGATGAGTTTTTTGCCAAATTGGCGGATCATTTCAGCCGGCCGGAAAAAGCCAAAGTTTGGCGGCAGGAATTTGTGCCGGGATTTAAACGGATTGAGCCGACTTTTGAACTGGTAAAAGAATTAAAAGGGAAGTATAAATTAGCGTTGCTAACCAATGCTAAAATTGGTTTGTGGGACGAGTGGCAAGAGGGGAATTTGCCGCAGTATTTTCCCGTGATTGTTGATTCGGCCGAGGTTCAGGTTTTGAAACCAGACGAAAAGATTTTCCGGATTTTACTGGACCGGTTAAAATTGCCGGTGGCGGAGTGTTTGTTTATCGACGATTTTCCCGAGTACACGGCGGCGGCGGCCAAACTGGGTTTTCCAACCGTAACTTTTACCGACCCGGAAGAAAGCGTAAAATTAATCAGAAAAACTTTATATGGATCAATTTGAGCCCAAAATCTTAACCCAACTTTACCGGCCGGCAAAAGACAGCCATAAAGGCCAAAACGGCAAGTTGTTGGTGATCGGGGGCAGCAATTTATTTCATAGTGCCAGCATGTGGAGCTTGGAAGTGGCTTCCCGGATTGTGGACATGGTGTTTTACTCGTCGGTGCCGGTTAATGAAGCGATTGTCAAAAAACAAAAAGAGCGGTTCCATGACGGGATTATTGTGCCTAAAAATAAATTGGCGGAGTATCTAACCGAAGCTGACTGTATCTTGATCGGCCCGGGCATGGAGCGGGATGAGGCGACGAGGAAAAAAGTGAATTATTTATTAAAAAAATATCCCCAGAAAAAATGGGTGATTGACGGCGGGGCGCTGCAGGTGATGGATAGAAATTTACTGAACAAAAACATGATTGTGACCCCGCACCATCAGGAATATAAAATTTTATTTGGCAGGGAATTGGCAGACAAGATGGCGAAAAAATATAACTGCACGATTGTCTTGAAAGGTAAAGAAGACGTGATTTGCGATGCAAACCAATGTGTAATCAATCAAACCGGTAACGAAGGGATGACTAAAGGCGGCACCGGCGATGTTTTGGCCGGATTGATCGCGGCGCTGTACTGCAAAAATGAAGCGTTTTTGGCGGCCTCATGCGGGACTTATTTAAACGGTTTGGCCGGTGATCGACTTTATGTTTTGGTCGGGCCGTATTTTAACGCGAGTGATTTAGTGCATGAGTTGCCGCAGGTGATGGGAGAGATTTTATGAACGTGTTTATATTTCATGGCACGATGGGCTCACCGGAAGGCAATTGGTTTCCCTGGCTAGAGAGAGAGAGTTAAAAAAATTAGGCATTGAAGTATTTGTGCCGCAATTTCCCACACCAGAGGGACAGAGCCTAGAAAATTGGTTGAAAACCTTTGAACCGTATCAAGACAAAGTTAACAGTGAGACAATTTTTGTCGGGCACTCGATTGGACCAGAAATGATGTTGCGACTTTTGGAAAGAAGAACGACTTCGATTAAGGCGGCAATTTTAGCGGCTCCGTTTGATGATTTTATAGGAGAAGAACCATACGATACTTTAAATAAAACTTTTATTGATCACCCGTTTGACTATGAAAAGATTAAACAGAATTGTCTTAAATTTACGGTGTTTGCCGGAGATGATGATCCATATGTGCCGAATAAATTATCTCAAAATGTTGCTAATGGCTTAGGAGTTGAATTAAAGCTGATTAAAAAGGGAAAGCACTTGGGGGAAAATTTTAAAGAATTTCCGGAAGTTTTGGAGGAGATAAAGAAATTAATTGACTGATTTGGCGGCCATTTCAAGGTCCGGGGCCGTGCCCTTGAAGTGAATTTGGCCGTTAACGACTTCCAGTTTTTCGATATTGTAGCTGGGCTGGCGGGATTTAATGACTGATTCGATTAAAGCGTTGACCGCCGGTTGGAACTCCTTAATTAAGTTTTCCGGAACATTAATATTGGCGATCGAGGCGGCGTTAAAGTTAATTTGGCTGTCGTTATTGGTAATCGCGCCGGAAGTCTTGAGGTAAACCGGCAAATTGGCATTGGGGATTTTGTATTTAGCCGTGCCCTCGGTAATATCTTTTTGGGACACGCCTAAGGTTAATAAATAGTTGACGGTGTCTTGGTAATTAATGGTGCCTGAACCTTCGACCGTGCCGTCGGCATTGACGCGAATTTGCACATTACGGAACGGGAAGTAGGCATAATCGTTGTGGCGGTTGCTGGCGGCAGCAGTCAGTTCGGCGCTGGTAAAATTTTGGTCGACCGGGTGGGCGCCGGAGACGATGATGGTTTTAGTGGCGGTTTGGCCGGCTGGCAGGGGGGCAAAAGTGACGGCGACTTTTTGCTTGATTTGTTCCAAATCTTTTGGGGTGTAGCTAATGCCTAAAGCTTTGGGTTTAAGTAAATACCAGCCGGCGGCGGCAATGAGAGCAAGGAAAATAATGACGATGAACAAAAATTTCTTCATCCAGTATAATTTAGCACATGTGGTTAATTTTGGCATTAGTGACGGCAGTTTTTTGGGCGGTCGGCCAGATGCCCAAACAGCTGGTTTATTTGGCTAACGCCGGTTATTTATGGATATTTTGGCTGGCGGTTTTTTTGTTTAAAGGCGGGTTTGAGTGGGATCCGACCGCGGCCGGTTTGGCAATTTTCCCGGGCTTGGGATTTATCTATGCCCTGGTGGCCTTAAGCCGGGCAGAGGCGGGTTTAATTAGCGCCATCAGCGCGATTAATCCGGCGATTACCACCATTTTAGCGGTGAGCTTTTTGGGGGAAAAATTGAACGGTTTCCAGGGAATTTTGATCGGGATAATTGTTTTCGGAGCCATCTATATGGCTTTGCCGGAAAAAGTGAAAGTAAAAAATACTGTCTGGATTTGGTGGGGAATCGGTTTCGGCTTACTGTCCGGCCTGAATAATTTTTTGAGCAAAATCGGTTTAAATCGGGTTAACACATTATCGTACAGTTTAATCGTGGCCAGTTGGCAGTTGATCGCGGCCTTGGTGTGGATGACTGCCAGCCGGAGTTGGGGTCAACTGCCGAGGTTATTGGCTAGAGCCGATCGGGTGGGGGTGGTCGGCACGGGCATATTTAACTTAGGGAGCGTGGCCTTTTTTGCCGCTTTGGGGTTGGGGCAAGCCAGCTTGGTGATGCCGGTAGTAAATTTGTATGTGCCGCTGATTTGTCTTTTGGCCTGGTGGTGGTTGAAAGAGAGAATGACGCGGCGGCAAATGGCCGGCGCCGGCGTGATTGTGGTTAGCGTGATTTTATTTTCACTAATAAGTTAGCGTAAAACTGACCGGGTGGAACGGGCCATAGACGCTTTAAACTTAGCTTTGCCGAGGGCGGATTTTTGGTTGGGATAGGCAAAGATCGGCGGCGGGGCGTCGAGAATAGCCTCAATTTTGTCGAAAAATTGACCCCAAGCCTCGTCTTTCAAATGCCGGTCGAGAATTTTCTTGGTAGCCGGCTTTAAGTTTTTAAGCCAATTGGCTACCGAGTTAATAGTGGAGGGAGAAACATTGATTGCTGTAACAATTTGTTGGTAGTTTTTTCTTTTTGAAAGAAGTACGGCAATGGTGTACCGTTTGGCCAGCATAATCTGTTCATTTTTCCCTAGAAGGTCAGCGAAAAAATCTGCCATTTCTTCTGCAGTGCCTATACGGGAAAGCGATCGCCAAAAAAGAGCAAACATTCTTTTTTCTACGTCGGGATCGAGAGACTTTTTAGAAACTCTAGCCATACTACAATCATACGATCGATTGGAGTAAGAAGTCAAGAACGAGAATTTGTTTAAATTAAATAAATTACTTCAGTTTTTGTTCCAAACGGGAGAGATTAAGGGTAACGACGACGGCTAAGACGGTGATGATGACGGCGTAAATCAGTAGGGAAACGAGCCCTGATTGGCCGCCGATTAAGGGTTTGATGTAGGCATTGACCGTTTCCTGAATGACGTTGTTCCAGGCGAGGGCGGCGATCAGGCCGAGGGCCGATGTAGTTAAGGCGGTAATTTTACCGACGACGGCTTTAGGAAGACTTTTGCTTGTCATTGACAAAAACAATTTCCGAAGGGGGGGTTCTCTTGCCATCAGTGCTTCTACCCATGTGAGTGAGGTAAAAACCTGTTTCCGGGTCTAACATTAACGGCTCTCCCTGCTGAAATGAAGTAGTCTTATCATTTCCTTCAGTGCTAGTGCCGGTGTGAGTTAGCGGCCAGCTTGTTTTCTCCATAATAATTGTCTCCATAAAAGTATTTTACCACTTTATCGGGAAGATAATAAGTCTTGTTTTTTTCACGCAAAAAGTGCGGATATTCTTGCGGAAATTGGGAGTTAGGAATACAATAAATTAATGTTTAAGCCGCAGTTTACGATTACCAACCCGATTTTAAAGCACATTGGCTGGATTGAGGGGGCCAAAGAAGTGATTGACTACGCCGTCATGGTGCCTGCCTGGGAGGTCAAGTTTCAAGAAGAAGCCCGGGTGCGTACGGTCCATTTCGGCACCAAAATCGAGGGCAACGAGCTCAATTTTTCCCAGGCGCAAAGAGTTTTGGAGGGGCAGGAAGTGCTGGCGCGGGAGCGCGACGTCCAGGAAGTGATTAATTACCGCAACGTGATCGAGTATATTGACCGTTTGGGCGAACGCTACGGTTTGTCAGGCCCGGGCGGCGGCGTAGGAGCATACACTGAAGGCTGGCTCAAAAAAATCCACGAGCTGACCACGGAAAAAATTCTGGAATCGGGCAAAAGCGGGCAATACCGAGACACCCGGGTGGTAGTCAAGAACAGTCAAACCGGCGAAGTCTCTTTCCGGCCGCCGCTGGCGGTCGAAGTGCCGATTCAGATTGAAGAGTTTTTTAACTGGCTCAACAGAGACAACGGTCGGGAGGTTCACCCGGTCCTGCGGGCGGGAATTACCCATTACGAACTGGTGCGGATTCACCCTTTTGCCGACGGTAACGGCCGGGTAGCGCGGGCGTTTGCCTTATTGGTCCTGCTTCGTGAAGGCTACGACGTTAAGCGTTTTTTTTCGATAGAGGAGCACTTTGACAGTAACAGCGAGGAGTATTACGGCGCTTTGCAGGCGGTGAGTCAGAATAAGGGAGACTTGACTTTATGGCTGGAGTTTTTTACTAAATCTTTGGCAATTGAGCTGACTAAAATTAAAGAACGGGTTAGGGGGCTTTCGATTGACTTTCGCTGGCGCGATCGGCTGGGGAGGCAGATTGTATTGAATGAGAAGCAAATCAAAATCATTGAATGGTTTGCCGATCACGACCGGATTACCGCCAAAGAGGCTGGCGAGCTGCTGCCGGAAGTTTCCGACGACACGATTTTACGCAACATCAAGGATTTGGTGAAAAAAGGGGTGCTCAAAAAGCGCGGCATCACTAAAAATGCTTATTACGTGATGAGAAAATGAAGTTCAACCGTTTGGCCCAATATTGGCAGAAGATCGATAAAACCAGCTCCCGGTTGGAGATGACGGCAATATTAGCGCGCCTGTTTAAGGAAAGCAGTGGTGAAGAAATTGACCAAATCGTCTATCTGTCTTTGGGCCGGCTGCGGCCGAAGTATGAGGGGGTCGAGTTTAGTTTGGCGGAAAAAATGATGGTGCGGGTAATTGCCCGGGCATACAACCGGCCGGTAGACGAAGTGACCAAAGCGTTTAAACAAAAAGGCGATTTGGGTGATTTAATTCCTGACAGAAAATCCAACGGCAATATTGCCGTTGTCGACGTTTACCAACGCCTATTTGATATCGCCGTCGATTCGGGGCAGGGCAGCCAGGAAAGAAAAGTTAATCAGATGGCCGGGTTATTAAAAGATTTGGACGGTTTATCGGCCAAGTATTTAGTGCGGATTCCGATTAATAACCTGCGTTTGGGGTTTTCGGAAATGACGGTTTTGGACGGATTGTCCTGGATGAGCGCCGGCGATAAAAGCCTGCGGCCGGTTTTGGAAAAAGCCTTTAATGTTTGCGCCGACATCGGCTTGGTAGCCAAGGAATTTAAGAATAAAGGAATACAGAGAATAAGAAAAATAAGGCCGCAGGTGGGCGTGCCGATCCGGCCGCAAAAATCCGAGCGGCTGCCAAGCGCGGAAAAGATTGTGGAAAAACTTGTCCGCTTTGCGGTTGAGGGTAAATGGGACGGGCTCCGGGTCCAAATTCATATAGATAAGAGTAAAAGAATACAGGAAAAAGAGAATAGTCTTTTCGGAGAAGAAAAATATAAATCATTAGTGCGGATTTTTTCCCGGAATTTAGACAATATGACGGCCATGTTCCCGGAAATAATTGCTGCCGTGTCCAAATTACCCATAGAGAGCGTAATTTTGGACGGAGAGGCAGTCGGTTTTGACCCCAAAACCGGCAAACTTTTACCGTTTCAGGAAACAGTTCAACGCAAACGCAAGTATGGCGTGGCGGGTAAAGCCAAAGAGCTGCCCTTAAAAGTTTTTGTTTATGACATTTTGTATTTGAACGGAAAGAACCTGATCGGTCTGCCGTTTATCAAGCGCCGCCAAGAATTGGAAAAGGTCATTCCCAAAAAAGTCGACGGCCTGGAGCTTGCCGAACAGGAAATAGTCGAAGATGAAAAGAAATTAAGAGAACTAAGAGAAAAATATATCCATCTCGGTTTGGAGGGAGTCATGTGTAAAAAATTGGACACCGCTTACCAGGCCGGGGCGCGCAACTTTAATTGGGTGAAGTTTAAAAAAGTCACCCAGGGCGAGTTGGCCGATACGATCGATGCGGTGGTGATGGGCTATTACGTCGGCCGCGGCAAGCGGACCGGCTTCGGCCTGGGCGCGTTTTTAGTGGGCCTGCCGGATAAAAAGGGAAATATCGGCTCGATCGCTAAGATCGGCACCGGTTTATCCGACGAGCAGTGGCGGGAGTTGAAAGTACGAGGTGCGAAGTACGAGGTGCGAAGTAAGCCGGAAGAATACTTGGTCGATAAGAATTTGCTTCCCGATGTTTGGATGAAGCCGCGGATGGTAGTGGAAATTATGGCCGATGAAATTACTAAAAGCCCGATCCATGCTTTCGCTTTAGCCCTGCGCTTCCCGCGCTTGGTCCGTTTCCGCGATGACAAAAAGATTGATGAAGCCACCAGCAAAAAGGAGTTGGAAAGGCTGTTTAAGCTGCAGGGTGCTTGACATTTGTTCTAATTAAGTATAACTTAGGTAAGTCTAATTGTCTAATTAATACTAAATATGTACATTAAACGCCAAATAGAACCTTTAATCATAAAAAATCTGTTTAAAGGGGATATTGTGATTATTTATGGCGCTAGACAGACGGGGAAGACAACTTTAGTTAAAAGGATTTTAAAGTTTAACCCTAAGATTTCCTCCTGCTATTTTAACTGTGACGAAGGAGATGTGCAAAAGCTTTTTTCGGAAGCGGAAACTTCAGTGGCTCTGAAGAGAATCGTCGGGAATTCCCGATTGGCAGTTTTAGATGAGGCCCAAAAAATCAGAAATATTGGTGTAAAGCTTAAGCTGCTGATCGACAGTTATCCGGGCCAGCAAATTATTGCCACGGGATCATCGTCTTTCGACTTAGCCAATGAAGTGGTTGAGCCGTTGACGGGGCGAAGCCGGGAATTTTGGCTTTATCCGTTATCCGTTAGGGAAATTTTTTCTAAAAAAGATGAACTTGGTTTTGGCCGCGAGCGGGAAAACCTACTTGTCTACGGCAGTTATCCGCGCGTTTTTAGGGGGTTAACGATTGAGGAAAAAAGACTGCAGCTGCAAAAAATTACGTCAAATTATTTATATAAGGATATTTTAAAATTTCAAAGCTTAAAAAACTCCGAGACAGTGAGAAAATTATTAGAAGCTTTGGCTCTTCAGGCAGGCAGTGAAGTTTCGTACACAGAACTAGGACAGCTTTTAGGTATAAGCAAACAAACCGCCGCCGCCTACATCGATATTTTGGAAAAAGCCTTTATCATTTTTAAGGTACGGCCTTTCAGCCGGAATTTACGCAAAGAGTTAGGCAAGCTAAGGAAAATTTATTTCTATGATTTGGGTGTCAGGAATGCCTTAATCAACAATTTTAACCCTTTATCGATCAGGGGGGATATTGGCGCTTTGTGGGAAAATTTTGTGGCGGCGGAGAGAAAAAAAAGATCTAACTTTGTGGGCAATATCACGCCTCTGTATTTTTGGAGAACTTACGACGGCCAGGAGGTTGATTTAGTGGAAGAAAAAGAGGGAAAGCTTTTTGGTTATGAAATAAAATGGGCTAAAGCAAGAAAAAAAGCCCCCAAGGCTTGGCGGGAAACATATTCCCAAGCTTCATGGGAAGTGATCACCAAAGACCGGTTTTTTACCACCGCTTTCTAGTATTTTAAGCGGGCCTTTGGTAGGGTTAAGATTAGTAACAACGACTGTCAGCGGGGTTGTAAAGGCAAAAAACGCTTAGAAAGGGAAAATTAAAATTTAAGCTGGGTGATTGTAGATTAGCTTCTTTTAAAATATAGTTAGCCATAACATAAGTGTCCAGATTAAGCTGACCGTAATTGTTGGAGGTTAGATTTTCATTACTGCCAACAATATCAAAATTAGTGTTAGGGGGTAAGCCAAAAAGAGTGGTTTGGGTGAGGGAATTTTGCTGAATTTGATTTAATTGGTTTTGGTTGATAAGAGGAGTATCGGAATCGTTATATGAAGGAGTAATGTCACCGGAATTGCTGATGGCAAAAGCATAGACTTGTCCATTATCAGCCTGGTTAAGGCGGTAGGTAATATCATTATTTTGGTTCAGGAAGTAAGCGTTTCCTGCTATTCCACTTTCGACGGCAGTCAAATTGTTGGCAACTTGGCTAATTTTATCAATATGAGCAGAATACCCGGTTTGTGAGGTATCACTAGCGAATCCGGGACAATTGGTTGAATTACATCCTGGAGGCCAATCCCAATAATAAATGCCTTGAGCGCCGGCGACAATAGCTGATGTGGCTTGATAGTTAAAGCTTTCTTGTAAGCGCGGTAAATCACTGTGAGCCGAAAGAACAGCAATCACTTGTTCCGGCGTAGAACCAAGTTGGCCGCTATTGGTTTTTTGAACGACATTGGCAACATTTTGATAAACTTGATTGTCGGGAAAACCAGAGCCCCAATAATATGGGTCTGTTCCAATAATCTGGGTATTGGTTTGTTGGTTAAATTGATAAGCAAAATCCATTGCCGGTTGAAGATATTCAGCATTATCTGCGGTATTGCTCCAGCCGATACTGGGCATGTAAACTGTAGTGATTGGTATATTGGGAGCAATTTCATTTAAATTGTTGTATAAATTGTTTTGATTGTTTGGGAATAAAGGAGAATTTGTTTTGTCATTAGTAGGTTCGTCAAGTCCATACCAGCTAGTTAAGTTGGGGGATTGAGCTATTTGAGAGGTGAGTGATTGATCGAGCTGACCATTTTTATCCAAGAGGAAGTTTAGGTCTAGGGTAACATTAAGGTCGGATTTTTTTGCAAAATTCAGCAAGTCTTGTGGGCTACCGCCAGTATTTTGGAGAACTAGATCAGTAATACCTTTTTGAGAAAGATAATTAAATGATTTTTGGCTATAAGGGGGAGCTTGGGTTAATGATGAATTGGCAGAATAGTAAATGCCGATTGGAAAATGCTCTTCTTTTTTAACTGGTTTATCCGGAGTCGTGGGAGTGTTGGATGCGGGGGTGGGAATTTTAGTTGGAGCAAGTGATTGACCGGTGCGAGGGTTGACGGCGGGAGGGGGGACAACAGTTTCTGGAGTGGGGGTTGGTTTAGTTTCTTTGGGTATTGTTCCGCCGCCTGCGCCGGCGGTGATATTGGCAAAGGGATTGGTTGAAGGTTTGGGTGTAGGAGTGGTTGGTGCAGTAGTAGTTTGTGAAGAAGTTTGAGCAACGGTTCTTTGCCTCTTTTCCATGAATTCTTGTTCGATTTCGTCGTCGGTTTTGGTGGTGGGGGCTGTTTGGGCGGTTGGGGGAGGAGGAGCGGTATTGGTATTAGATGATTTGTCGGTAACTTTTTTTAGAAATGCCCGTTCCTCAGGTTCAAGCTGTGCGGCGTAGTTGCGGATATCCAGGCTGATATCCGGGTTTTTGACAATCGCGGTAGTGACGATTAAACCGACCACCAGGATACCAAGAGTAATTAAGCTGACCGGATCGATAAAACCGGCAGTTGACAGGAATTTTTTCATTATTCATACTAAATGTAACATGAGTGATTTCACAATGGAAGAAGTTAAGGGCGAGGGTTGGAACATGGGAAAGGGTATCACCATATTTGTGGCAGTGATTTTCGGCGCGTTTATCATTACCTGGATTAACTCGCCTTTGATTGTCACCGTGACCGGCAGCAGTGAAGTGTCAGTGCCGGCGACTTCCGCCACCGTGTCTTTGACGGTCAGCGCCGGCGATTCAAGTCCTCAAGGGGCAATTGATCAGGTGAAAACCAAAGCCAATAATTTACGCCAGGCGTTGCGTTCCACCTGGGTTGATGAAAAAGATATCATGGAATCACAGATTACCGTGGTGCCGGCCGCGGCCTATATAGCCGGAGCCACCGGTTATCAGGCCAGCCTCACGATTGCGGCGAAAACTTTAAATTTGGCCGGAATGGATGATTTAATTTCCCAACTTTACAGCAGTGGCGCCACAGTCGTAGCCCAGCCGGTGCTGTCAGCGGATAAACAATCAGAGCTGGAAGCGCAGGCCATGAGTGAGGCCATGAACGATGCCAAACAGCAGGCTAATGATTTAGCCAAGAAAAACTTTAAGTTTTTAAAGAAAATCGTCAGTATTGCCCAAGCCAGTTCGGCTTCGACGGCCACAGCGACGACCAAAACCGAAATTTCGGGCAGCGAGTTTAAGATTGCCAAGGCGGTCCAGGTCTCCTACAAGATGTGGTAATTGACAAACCGGCTAACAATTGTATTGTAAAATACATGAGTAGTTTGCCACGGAAAGTGGCCATTCTTTACAGCGACGCCAAAAGAAAATATTTTTCTACCGACGAAGATTATTTGACGGAAAAAAATTCCGACCTGGAAGCCGAAGCGTTCTTGCCCTATCTAAAGCAATTGGGAGTTAAGGGGGTTCCGATTCCGGCCGACACGCATCTATTGGAAAGTTTGCGCCGGGTGAAGCCGCAAATGGCAATTAATGTTGCCGTCACCATTAAAGGTTCTTTCCAGCTGGCCGCTTTGGTCCCGGGAATTTTGGAGCTGGAAGGCATCCCTTATACCGGGACAACGACCAACGGCTTTCTGTTAGGCTGCAACAAATTCCTGATTTATACCCTGCTGGAGCAGGCCGGTATTCCCGTGCCCCGCTTCCAATTGTTTAGCCGTGTTAAAGATCCGGTCGATAAGAAGCTGTGTTACCCGCTGATCCTCAAGTTAAACGGCGAACACTCAAACGTGGAGATTATCCGCGAAGCGGTGGTGGAAAACGAGTCCGGGCTGCGCCGGCGGCTTAAATATTTGTTGAAAAAATATCAGCAGGATGTGTTGATATCCGAATTTATCGACGGCCGGGAGTTGGCCGCCTTTTGGTGGCAGCCGACCGATCGGGTGTTTGCGGTCGAGCGGAAAATCAAACTGCCGGGAAATAAAACCAAGCACGAGTTTATGGACTATGATTTGGTTTGGCATCCGGGCAAAACCGAAGCCGACTATAGTGAGTATTTGCAATATCAAAGCTACAGGGATCCGCGCTTAGCGGCGTTAGTCAAGCGGGCCGCAGTCGCGGCCAAAATGGAAGATTACGGCAAGTTTGATATCCGCATGGACAACCAGGGCAACTATTATTTTATCGACGCCAACGCTAACTGTTATCTGGCCGCGCCGGAGTTTGAGTGCGAACTCTCCCGGACTTTAAAGGAAAATGGCGTGCCGTTTACGCAGGCTCTTAAACAATTGCTGGAGACGGCTTATGCCTAATGGTGACCAGACCGTCCCGATTGCTTTGCCCCAAAAGGTGGCGATTTTATTTTCCGACGTTAAAAGGGAATACTTTCCGTCGGAAGAAGCCTATTTGACCGAAAAAGACGCCGATGTTTACGCCGACGAGGTGGCCAAGTACGTGGTCAAAATGGGCATCGACGTGGCTTTGTTTCCCGGCAACGAAGCGGTAGTGAATAAACTAAAAAATTTCCGGCCGGACTTAGTGATTAATCTGGTTGACTCGGTCCGCGGCGATGAAACTTTAAACGCCTCGGTTCCCGGGATGCTGGAAATGCTGCACCTGCCTTATACCGGGTCGGGAATTTTAGGCCAATCGTTAAACACCAATAAGTACTTAACTTACCAGCTGCTGCAAAACGGCGGCATCCCGGTGCCCCACCATCAATTAGTCACCCAGCCGAACCAGTTGATCGACCCGGTGTTGCGCTACCCCTTGTTTGCCAAATTAAATAACATGCACTCGAGTATTGCCATTGACGACAATAACATTTGCCAAAATGAAAGAGAGTTAAGATTAAAACTAAAAGAGCTGTACGAACAGTATCACCAGTCCATGTTGGTGGATGAATTTATTGCCGGGAAAGAAGTGACCGTGCCGGTTTTGGACGGCTTAAACACCAAGGTTTATCCGGCTGAGCGCATTTTTACCAATGGGGAAACGGAAAAGCCGGAGGGGTATAAAATCGTTACTTTTAAGCAAAAATGGATTACCTGGCAGGGAACAACTTTTTTGAAACACGACGATGACAATCTGCGGGAACTGGCCCGCAAGGCCTTCGGCTTAGTCAAAATGTCTGATTACAGCCGTTTTGACGTGCGCGTCGACGGTGCCGGCAGAAACTACTTTATCGATGCCAATGCCAATCCTTTTTTCGGCCCGCCGCAGGAAACCCATTCGCCTTTCACCATGATTTTGGAAATGTACGGGGTTAATTTTGAAGAAATTCTCCGGCGTTTGTTTGTCAACACCATGCGGGCGGCTAGCGGCTTAAGTGCTCCAAAAGGGGAGCGTACAAATCGTCCTGTCGAGCCACCCAAAATTCTTCCAAGCGTGATCGTGCCGAAAAAGAAATTTTGGAAAATCCTCGGATAATTAACAACGGTGTTTGCTCCGACCCTTCACCCATATAAATTACTCCCATGGCAGTCAAGGCATCGACGATGTTTTGAGAGTGATTTTTAAGCGGTCGGCCGAAAATATCTTTTTGTTTTTCATACCAATAAACCGGTTTGAAGCCATAAAAGCCGATCGAAATGCCGAAATGGCCCCGGCGCATCGGGTGGCAGGTCGAGTCGGTGATGATCACGCCCAGGTTTTTAACCCTATGTTTGCGGCGGAGGTAGAGCCAGATTTTTTTAGCAGTTCGGTGGGGCGTTTTGGGCCACAAAATATAGTGGCCGTGGCCGTTTGAGCGATCAATCCCGGCGTAAGGGGTTAAAGTGTGTTCTTTAATAGCCATCGAGCTCGGGTTTTTGGGATAATAAGCGTCAGCTTCCTGTTTAATCAATTGAATCCGGAAATTTTTTCGGCCAGAGGCCGACCCGCCTTTGGTGGGTACAAATCGGCCCTGATGAATGGCCACAATTTTGGAGGTAACCAGGACGACGTCTTTTTCTTTTAGTTGGGGTAAATATTGATCCAGCAGCGACCACAGCTTGCCTTTATCCTGCGGCGGGATAAACTTCCTGGTTTTGAGGGGGAGAAATTGCATTGTCAGTTGCCTAAAAGTTTCATCATTTTTTTCTGGCAAGCGTAAGCGGATTGTTTATCGGGCGCGATAATGGTGTAGTAAAGATATTTGGATTTCAAGAAGGCTTCGGAGTTAATGATAATACCCTCTTTGGTTTGCGGCGAATAAAGCAGAGAAGATAAACCCGTAAGCAGGCCGTTAAGATTAGTCCGGCGGTTTTTTGTGAAGCGGATATATTCCCGGTTGAGGACGTAAACCTGATTAAACCAGTTGTTGCCGACCAGTTTTTTGACGATTTTATAAATATCGGTCCAGCCGGTATTTCTGGTGTTGGACTCACTGACGTAGAGGCGGCCGTTTTTGGCAGCAATCATATCGATATCAAAATGACCGCGATAGCCGGCAGCGGCGAACTGTTTGGCCAGGCGGTTACCGATTGTGAGCATTTGCGTTTTTAGACGCTTGGGAAGAAGTGATTCGTTGACATCCATGCCGTAATATTCGCCTTTATCGGTGACCGCTAAAACGCCGTGGAAAAGCATCTCGATACGGCCGCCGGCTTTAATTTTGAATTCAATACTGGGAAAACCGCCGCCAATGGCGAGGTTAGCGTCGATTAGATCTTCGATAACTACCGGGAATTTTTCCCAATATGACTCCCGGCTAAGGATTGCCTCCAGTTTAGCCGCACAGGCAGAGAAATTATCGGGCAGGCTGTTTTTCCGAAAAATAAGCAAGCCGTTGCTGCTGCTGCCGTTGTTGCTTTTGATCACTACACCGTGGTTTTGAATATATTTGCCGGCGGCGATGCGGCTGGTTTCTAACTTGCCGGAACAGATTAAGCCGTCGGGCATAGCCAAGCCGGCCATTTGACGGATGCCGGACTTGGAACCGAAAAAATTTACCGTCCAGGCAGATTCCGAGCTTGGTGTTTCCGGAGTGCGGAATTTGATACCGGCTTTTTCTAACGCCTTCATCAGCCGGTAAAATTGCGGCGTGGCCGAATAGGCCAAAAGGGTAACCTGTTGGTAATTAAGGGCAAGGGCGATTAAACGGCGCCAACTGTTCCGATCTTGAATTAAGTCGAGGCAAAGCTCGTGAGTTCTGGTTTTTGGCACGATTATCCGTCCATGTTTATAGTTGAATAACGAGCGGGCATAGGTTTGAAAATCGGCGGCAATCGGTTGGGGAGAGATGTAAACAAAGTCGGCCGCAGCCGCGGCCGCAGCCAGAAAGAAGCCTTCACCGGTGCTTTCGCTGTCTTCGATATCTTTTAAACGATGACCGGAGTCGGCATAAGCGTTGAGAAAATCCCACTCGTCTTCAACGATGTTGTAAACGTAAACGGTAATATTTTTAGGTTTGATAGCCAAAGAATCCATGGCATAATGATAACATTATGGACCAAGCCGGTTTGAGTCAGAAGCAGGCAGAAGAAAAACTAAAACAGTTTGGGTTTAACCAGCTGCCGGCCAAAAGGCCGATCGGCAGCCTGGAGATTTTACTGGACCAATTTAAGTCGCCGCTTATTTACATTCTGCTGTTGGCGATGGTGATTACCGGCGGTTTTTTACGAGACGCCAAAGACACAATTATTATTGGTTTAGCGGTCGGCGTTAACACTCTTTTGGGGTTTATCCAGGAAAGAAAAGCCAACCGGTCGCTTGAGGCCCTGAGCCAATTTTTACAGCCAAAAGCCAAAGTAAAAAGAGACGGGCAGTGGCGGGAAATCGAAGCTAAATTGATCGTGCCCGGCGACGTCGTCCGGCTAGAAATTGGAGTAAAAGTGCCGGCAGACGGCCGGGTAATCCAAGACGGCAGTTTGAGCCTGAACGAAGCGGTGCTAACCGGCGAGTCGATGAGCGTGGCTAAAAGGGTTAATGATGAGATTTTTATGGGAACGACCGTGGCGGCCGGAATCGGCGAAATGGTCGTAGTTAAAACCGGCCAGGCGACCCGGTTTGGGGCGATTGCCGCCAATTTGAAAGCCACTAAAGAAGAGGCGACGCCGCTTCAGAAGCAGATCGGCGGTTTAGCCAAGGTAATGGCGTGGGTGGTGCTGGTCGTTTCCGGAGCGATTATGGTTATCGGCCGGGCGCGGGGAGTTAGTTTGACGGAAATTTTTCCGACCGGCG
>Ga0209343_10003244_pt1 | contig 20587 bp, 11 predicted proteins | sample RifCSPlowO2_02_FD_184026 | JGI IMG/M metagenome (GOLD analysis project Ga0209343, IMG submission 184026) | Groundwater microbial communities from Rifle, Colorado - Rifle CSP2_plank lowO2_0.2 (SPAdes) (version 2) | ecosystem: Environmental > Aquatic > Deep subsurface > Groundwater | place... | reverse complement strand
TGCGGCCATCGGCACGGCCCGCAGCATCGCCGAGAACCTGTTCGCCCCGCACAACCGCAAGAACGACGAGCACGAGCCGCAGTACGTGGACGGCGCCGCAGTGCTGATCCCCGAGGTCAAGCCGGCGGTGGACGCCTTTCTTCAAGCCGGTTTCCTGAATGCCACCCGCGAGTTTGAAGTGGGCGGCATGCAGCTCCCGAACTTGCTGTCCCAGGCCTGCTTTGCGCACTTTCAGGCGGCCAACGCGGCGACCAGCTCGTACCCATTCCTGACCATGGGCGCGGCCAACCTGATCGAGAGCTTCGCCAGTGCCGAGCAAAAACGCCTGTTTTTGCAGCCGATGCTCGATGGCCGCTGCTTCGGCACCATGGCCCTGACCGAGCCCCACGCCGGCTCATCCTTGTCGGACCTGCGCAGCAAGGCCACGCCGGCCAGCGACGGTAGCTACCGAATCAAGGGCAACAAGATCTTTATCTCCGGCGGCGATCATCCGCTCAGCGAAAACATCGTCCACATGGTGCTCGCCCGCCTGCCGGACGCACCGCCTGGGGTGAAGGGCATCAGCCTGTTTATCGTGCCCAAGTTCCTGGTCAACGACGACGGCAGCCTGGGCGCGCGCAACGACGTGATCCTCGCCGGCCTGTTCCACAAGATGGGCTGGCGCGGCACCACCTCCACCGCGCTGAACTTTGGCGACCGGGACGAGTGCGTCGGCTACCTGGTCGGCAAGCCCCACGCGGGCCTGAGCTACATGTTCCAGATGATGAACGAGGCGCGTATCGGCGTCGGCATGGGCGCGGTGATGCTCGGCTACGCCGGCTACCTGTACTCCCTGGAATACGCCCGCCAGCGCCCACAAGGCCGCCTGCCGGACGGCAAGGACGCCAGCAGCGCGCAAGTGGCGATCATCGAGCACGCCGATGTACGGCGCATGCTGCTGACCCAAAAGGCTTACGTCGAAGGCGCCTTCGACCTCGGCCTGTATGCCGCCCGGCTGTTCGACGACACCCAGACCCTGGAAACCGAAGCAGAACGCAAGAGCGCCCTGGAGCTGCTCGACCTGCTCACCCCGATCGTCAAATCCTGGCCGTCGGAGTTCTGCCTCAAGGCCAACGAACTGGCCATCCAGATCCTCGGCGGCCACGGCTACACCCGCGAATACCCGGTGGAGCAGTATTACCGCGACAATCGCCTCAACCCGATCCACGAGGGCACCCACGGCATCCAGTCGCTCGACCTGCTCGGGCGCAAGGTGGCGATAAACAACGGCGCGGCGCTCAAACAACTGATCCAGTTGATCCAGACCAGCTGTCAGCGCGCCAGTGCCTACCCGGCGCTGGATAACCTGCGTCAGCCATTGGAACAACTGCTGGCGCGGGTATCGACAGTCACCCTGGCGCTGCTCGGCGATCTGCTCGGCGGCCAGGTCAACCAGGGCCTGGCCAACTCGGCGCTGTACCTCAAGGTGTTTGGCCATCTGGTCATCGGCTGGCGCTGGCTGGAACAGGCGATCCGCGCCGAAGAGGGCCAGGCACTGATCAGCAACGGTCAGGGCAACCCGGCCGATACAGCCTTCTACCAGGGCAAACTGCAGGCCGCGCGCTACTTCCTGACCTGGGAAGTGCCCAGCTGCCAGCACGACCTGGCCATCCTCGAAGCCCGCGACGACACTTGCCTGAATATGCAGGACGCGTGGTTCTAAACGCCCCTGCCGCACGCTCAACACGCCTCGCACCGCTGCGGGGCGTTTTTTTGCCTGCCGGCCAAAGCTGCGGGTTAGAATCCGGGGAGGTTCTGCCAGGCAGGACCCATCCCGCCTTCTATTCCGGAGTACGCCTGTGGACGCCAGCGCCATCAACAGCCTGTTTCTGATCGGCGCGTTGCTGGTGGCCGTCAGTATTCTGGTCAGCGCCTTCGGTTCGCGCTTTGGCATTCCGATTTTGGTGGTATTTCTCGCGGTCGGCATGTTGGCCGGCAACGACGGCCCCGGCGGCATCAACTTCAGCGACTATTCCATGGCCTATCTGGTCGGCAACCTGGCGTTGGCGATCATCCTGCTCGACGGCGGCATGCGCACGCGGGTGGAGAGCTTTCGCGTGGCCCTGTGGCCGTCGCTGTCGCTGGCCACCCTCGGCGTGCTGGTGACCGCCGGGCTGACCGGCCTGGCCGCGGCCTGGCTGTTTGAGCTGAGCCTGCTGGAAGGCCTGCTGATCGGCGCCATCGTCGGCTCCACCGACGCCGCCGCGGTGTTCAGCCTGCTCGGCGGGCGCGGCCTGAATCAGCGGGTCACCGCCACCCTGGAGATCGAGTCCGGCAGCAACGACCCGATGGCGGTGTTTCTCACCGTGACCCTGATCGAGATTCTCGCCAGCCCCGGCCAGGGCATCGGCTGGGAGCTGGGCCTGCACCTGATCAGCGACTTTTCCATCGGCGCGGTATTTGGCCTCGGCGGCGGCTGGCTGCTGCTGCAGATCATTAACCGCCTGCAACTGGCCAACGGCCTGTACCCGCTGCTGGTGGTCAGCGGCGGCCTGGTGATTTTCGCCAGCACCAACGCGGTGGGTGGCAGTGGCATCCTGGCCATCTACCTGTGCGGCCTGCTGCTGGGTAACCAGGCGATCCGCTCGCGGCACGGCATCCTGCATATCCTCGACGGCCTCACCTGGCTGGCGCAGATCGGCATGTTCCTGGTTCTCGGCCTGCTGGTCACCCCCCACGAGCTGCTGCCGATTGCCCTGCCGGCCCTGGGCCTGGCGCTGTGGATGATCCTCTTCGCCCGGCCGCTGTCGGTGTTTCTCGGCCTGATGCCGTTCCGCGCCTTCCATGACCGCGAGAAGGCTTTTATCGCCTGGGTCGGTCTGCGCGGCGCGGTGCCGATCATTCTCGCGGTGTTCCCGCTGATGGCCGGTTTACCCAACGCTCAGCTGTTCTTCAACGTGGCGTTCTTTATCGTCCTGGTGTCGCTGGTGCTGCAGGGCACCAGCCTGCCGTGGATGGCCAAGCTGCTGCGGGTGACCGTGCCGCCAGACCCGGCGCCGATCTCCCGCGCCGGCCTGGAAATCCACCCGACCAGCGAGTGGGAGCTGTTCGTCTATCGCCTGGGGGCCGAGAAGTGGTGCATCGGCGCGCCGCTGCGCGATCTGAAGATGCCCGAAGGCACGCGCATCGCCGCGTTGTTTCGCGGCAGCGAGTTGCTGCACACCTCCGGCAGCAGCAAGCTGCAAGCCGGCGACGTGCTCTGCGTGGTCGGCCACGAACACGACCTGGCGACCCTGGGCAAACTGTTTATCGAGGCGCCAACCCGCGGCCTGGATCTGCGCTTCTTCGGCGACTTCATCCTCGAAGGCGATGCTCAACTGGCCGCCATTGCCGCCCTCTACGGCTTGCAACTGCAAGGCGCGGAGGGCCAGTTGCACCTGGGACGTTTTATCGCCCACCAGATCGGCGGCCAGCCGGTGGTCGGCGACCAGGTGGAATGGAACGGCCTGACCTGGACGGTGGCGCTGATGGACGGGAACAAAATCCGCAAAGTCGGGGTCAAGTTCCCCGCAGGCGGGCGCCCCGGCCCCGGCCTATTCCTCTAAACTCCCTGCTCTTTCAGCAGCCGCACGAAAATCGACCATGCCTTCTTTGCGTTCCTTATTTGTCGCCGCCCTGCTCGGCCTTTGCCTGTTGGCCCAACCGACCCTGGCCGCCGAGCTGCCAACGCGCAGCGAGGTGCAGCGCAGCCTCGACGGCCTGGCCGAGCGCAAGCTGCCGGAGGCCGAAGAAAAGGCCCTGCAGAAAACCTACGAGCAGACCCTGAGCTTTCTCGCCCAGGCCGAGAGCCGCAGCCACAGCCTGACCCAGCTCAAGGCCCAGTTGGCGACCGCGCCCCGGCAGATCGCCGAGGCCCAGCGCGAGCTGTTGCGCCTCAAGGCCAGCCCGGTGCAGGCCGCCGCCCAGCGTTATGCCAAGGCCGCGACCAGCCAACTGGAGCAGCGGCTCAGCGAAAACGCCGTGCAACTGGCCGACCTGCAAGCCGACCTGAGTGAGGCCAACAGCCTGATCATTACCGCCCAGACCCGCCCCGAGCGCGCCCAGGCCGAGATCAGCAGCAGCCAGATTCGCCTGCAGGAGCTGGGCAACCTGCTGAAAAATGGCAAGGACAACAGCAAACCCCGCAGCAGCGAACAGCGCGCCTTGCTGCTCGCCGAGCAGGCCGCACTGAATGCCCTGCTGCAGTTGCGCCGCAGCGAACTGGCCGGCAACAGCCTGCTGCAGGACATTGGCAGCAGCCAGCGCGATTTGCTGGTGGAGCGCATCGCCCGCATGGAGCAGGAAACCCGCGAGCTGCAGGCCCTGATCAACGACAAGCGGCGCCAGGAGTCGGAAAAAACCGTCGCCGAACTGGCCATCGAAGTGGAAAAAGCCGGCTCCGACAACCTGCTGGCCAAGGAAAGCGCGATCAACCTGAAGCTGTCCGATTACCTGCTGCGCACCACCACCCGCCTCAATGAGCTGACCGAGCAAAACCTCAAGACCAAGCAGCTACAGGACAACATCAACCAGAGCGAGCAGGCCCTGGATGAGCAAATCAGCGTACTCAAGGGCAGCCTGCTGCTGGCCCGGATTCTCAACCAGCAGAAACAGGCGCTGCCGCAGATCAGCCTGGAAAAGAACCTCACCGACGAAATCGCCGACATCCGCCTGTATCAGTTCGAACTCGGCCAGCAACGGGAAAAAATCAGCAACCCGGCCAGCTATATCGAACAACTGCTGAGCGCGCAAAGCAGCGAGCAGGACACCCCGGAGCTGCGCAAGGCCCTGCTCGATCTGCTGACCAGCCGCGCCGAGCTGCAAGAGCGCCTGAACCGCGAGCTTAACGAGCTGCTCAATCAGTCGATCACTCTGCAGCTCAATCAGAAGCAACTGCAAAGCACCGCACAAACCCTGCGCACCACCCTCGACGAACAGTTGTTTTGGATTCCCAGCAACAAGCCCCTCGACCTGGCCTGGCTGCAGCAGTTGCCCAAGCAACTGGAACACCAGCTAGCCAGCATGCCCTGGGGCTCGGCGGCCAACCAATTGTGGGCCGGCCTGAGCAATCAACCGCTGCTGTTCCTACCGTTGCTGCTGCTGATTGGCGTGCTGTTGTGGAAGCGCAGTTACCTGTACCGCAAGCTCGACGAGCTGCATCAGGACATCGGCCATTTCAAGCGTGACAGCCAACTGCATACGCCCATGGCCCTGCTCCTCAACCTGCTGCTGGCCTTGCCGGTGGGGCTGTTTCTGGCGCTGTGCGGCTTTGCCCTGCAACTCGACGCGCGCGGGCAGAACGCCAACCTCGGCGCCGCCCTGATGCAGATGGCCGAAGTCTGGATGCTGTTCTACACCACCTATCGCATCCTCAGCCCCGGCGGGGTGGCCGAGCTGCATTTCCGCTGGAACCGGCCACAGATCACCTTCCTGCACGCCCAGGTGCGCAAACTCGGCCTGTTGGTGATGGCCCTGGTGGCGGTCAGTACCGTGGCCGAGCACCAGCAAGAGGTGCTCGATCGCGACGTGATGGGCATCGGTATCGTGCTGTTCTGCTTCCTGACCATGGCCTGGCTGCTGGCCAAGCTGGTGTTCAGTGAGCCGATCCGCGAGCACGCCTCACCGCTGCGCCAGGCCATCGGCGTGGGCTTTATCGCCCTGCCCCTGGGCCTCAGCGTGGCCGTTGGCCTGGGCTATTTCTACACCGCCCTGAAACTCAGCGACCGCCTGATCGAAACCCTCTACCTGCTGGTGATCTGGCTAATGGTCGAGGCCACCTTCGTTCGCGGCCTGGCCGTGGCCGCTCGCCGCCTGGCCTATCAGCGGGCGCAAAGCAAACGCCAGAGCCAAAGCAAGGAAGGGGTCGACGGCAGCGATGTGAGCGAAGAACCCAGCCTGCACATCGACCAGGTCAACGAGCAGTCCCTGCGCCTGATCAACATGGCCCTGTTCGGCCTGTTCCTCGCCGGCCTGTACTGGGTCTGGGCCGACCTGATCAGCGTGTTCGCCTACCTCGACAACGTCACCCTGTACGAATACGCCAGCGGTACCGGCGATGCCATCAGCATGGTGCCGATCAGCCTCAGCGACCTGCTCGGCGCGCTGGTCATCGTGGTCATCTCCACCGCTCTGGCGCGCAACCTGCCGGGCCTGCTCGAGGTGCTGGTGCTGTCACGCCTGAACCTCGGCCAGGGCAGCGCCTATGCCACCACCACCCTGTTGTCCTATGCGATTGCCGCCCTGGGCTTTGTCGCCACCCTGTCGACCCTCGGCGTCAGCTGGGACAAGCTGCAATGGCTGGTGGCGGCGCTGTCGCTGGGTATCGGTTTCGGCATGCAGGAGATCTTCGCCAACTTTATCTCCGGCCTGATCATCCTGTTCGAGCGCCCGGTGCGAATCGGCGACACGGTGACCATCGGCCCGCTGTCCGGCACCGTCAGCCGCATCCAGATCCGCGCCACCACCATCACCGATTTCGACCGCAAAGAAATCATCGTGCCGAACAAGACCTTCGTCACCGATCAGTTGATCAACTGGTCGCTGACCGACACCGTGACGCGGGTGGTGATCAGGCTCGGCCTGGCCTATGAAACCGACCTGGAGCTGGCGCGCAAACTGCTCATGCGCGCCCTCAACGACAACCCACGGGTGCTGCGCGAACCGGCCGCCCAGGTGTTCTTCATGGCCATCGGCGCCAGCACCTTCGATTACGAGATTCGCTTCCATGTCCGCGAGCTGGGCGATCGCCTGCCGGCCACCGACGAGCTGCTGACCCGGATTGCCTTGAGCTTTCGCGAACATAACGTGGAAATGGCCTTCAACCAGATGGACGTCTACGTCAAGAACCTGCACGGCCAGGAGGCGCAACTGGGCAGCACCCAGCAAGCGCCAGGCGCCCTGCCACAGAGCGTCGGCGGCGCCGACGGCAAGGCCTAGGCTGGACGCACCCCGGCAATTCCGAGTATTTTGCTCGGAATTGCCGGAGACGCCCCTTGAAGTCCTTCACCGACCTGACCTTCGATAACCGCTTCGCCCGCCTGGGCGATGCCTTCTCCAGCCCTGTGCAGCCGGCGCCGATTGACGCGCCACGCCTGGTGGTGGCCAGCGCCCAGGCCATGGCCCTGCTCGACCTCGATCCGGCCCAGGCCGATGACCCACTGTTTACCGAGTTGTGCGCCGGCCACAAGCTGTGGCGCACAGCCGAACCACGGGCCATGGTTTATTCCGGGCATCAGTTCGGCGGCTACAGCCCGCGCCTGGGCGACGGCCGTGGCCTGCTGCTGGGCGAGGTGCGCAATGCCGCCGGTGAGCACTGGGACCTGCACCTCAAGGGCGCCGGGCAAACGCCCTATTCGCGCGCCGGCGATGGCCGTGCGGTGCTGCGCAGCTCAATCCGCGAGTTTCTCGCCAGCGAATACCTGCACGCCCTCGGCATCCCCAGCTCGCGGGCCTTGTGCGTGATCGGCTCCAGCACCCCGGTGTGGCGCGAACGCCAGGAGACGGCGGCGACCGTGCTGCGCCTGGCGCCGAGCCATATCCGCTTCGGCCACTTCGAATACTTCTATTACAACCAGCAGCCCGAGCAGCTGAAAGCGCTCATCGAACATGTGCTGAGCTGCCACTTCCCCGAGTGCCGCGAACAGGCGCAGCCGTACCTGGCGCTGTTGCGCACGGTGGTCGAGCGCAACGCCGAGCTGATCGCCCACTGGCAGGCCTACGGCTTCTGCCATGGGGTGATGAACAGCGACAACATGTCGATCCTCGGCATCACCTTCGATTTCGGCCCCTATGCCTTTCTCGACGACTTCGACGCCCAGCACATCTGCAATCACTCCGATGACCACGGCCGCTACAGCTTCAGCAACCAGGTGCCGATCGCCCACTGGAACCTCAGCGCCCTGGCCCAGGCCCTGACGCCGTTTATCGAGGTCGACGCGCTGCGGCAAACCCTTGGCCTGTTCCTGCCGCTGTACCAGGCTCACTACCTCGATCTGATGCGCAAACGCCTGGGCCTGACCCGCGCCGCTGACGGCGACGAGGCGCTGATCCAGCGCCTGTTGCAACTGATGCAGGGCAGCGCCGTGGACTACTCGCGGTTCTTCCGCCGCCTCGGCGAGCAGACGCCGGCCCAGGCCGTGGCCAGCTTACGTGACGACTTTGTCGACCTGGCCGGTTTCGACCAGTGGGCCAGCGACTACTGCGCCCGCGCCGCCGAGGGTGACGACGACCAGGACGCGCGGCGCACGCGCATGCACGCGGTCAACCCGCTGTATGTGCTGCGCAACTACCTGGCCCAGCAAGCCATCGAGGCCGCCGAACAGGGCGACTACGGCCCGGTGCGCGAGCTGCACCAAGTGCTCAGCCAGCCGTTCGAGGCGCAGGCGGGGATGGCGCGTTACGCCGAACGCCCACCGCAGTGGGGCAAACACCTGGCGATCAGCTGCTCGTCCTGAGCCAGACAGGGCCGGCTGGTTAAATCAAATACGCATATAAACATGCTCAAACATTCTTAGACTATCTAAGCAAAGCTCACTATGGTGGCGCCCTGGTGCAACAACCCTGCTTGCGCGCGCGGCTTGCTTGCGCGATTCGATTGCTAAGGAATCCCCATGTCCTGGGACTCATTGCCGCTGCTGTTTGTCGCCGCCCTGCTGGTGTGGGTGCTGGTTGCCTTCGTGCGCGAGAAATGGAGCCCGGACATCGTTGCCGCCATCGCCGTGGCGGCGCTGCTGATTACCCAGTTGCTGACCCCCAAGGAAGTGCTCAGCGTGCTGAGCAACTCGGCGCCGGTAACCATCGCCTGCATGTTCGTGCTGTCGGCGGCGCTGGAGCGTACCGGCTGCATCGACGTGCTGGGCAATTGGCTGGGCGATCTGGTGGGCAGCAGCCCGACACGCACCCTGTTTGGCCTGACCATCACCGCCCTGGTGATCTCGGCGTTTCTCAATAACACCCCGGTGGTCGCCATCCTCACCCCGGTGGCCATCTCGCTGGCCAAACGCTGCGGCACCTCGGCCTCGAAACTGCTGATCCCACTGTCCTATGCCACCATCCTCGGCGGCACCCTGACCATGATCGGCACCTCAACCAACATCCTTGTCGACGGCGTGGCACGCAGCGCCGGCCTGGCCCCGTTTGGCATGTTCGAGATCACCGGCGCCGGTCTGATTCTGGCCTCGGCCGGCATGCTCTACATGCTGACCCTGGGCAAACACCTGTTGCCCAACCGCGAGAGCCTGTCCAAACAGTTGCGCCCGGACCTCGACCGCACCTTTATGAGCGAGTTGCTGGTGCCCCATGACTCGCCGATGCTCGGCAAGACCCTCAGCGAAGCCAATCTCAATGGCGGCAGCGGCCTGCAGGTGCTGAAGATCTTCCGTGACGATCAGCAACTGACCGAGCCTGACCACAGCACCGTGCTGATGGCCGGCGACCAGTTGGTGATCCACGGCCAGGTCAAGGATGTGGTCGAACTGCGCGGCAGCGGCCACCTGAGCTTCAATCGCGGCGAGGCCTTCGAGACCATCTCCAGCCATGACGTGATCCTCGCCGAGGCCATCGTTGGGCGTAACTCGCGCTACAGCAATCGACCGATGCGCGACCTCGACCTGACCGCCCGTTATGGTATCGCCGTTCTCGCCGTGCATCGCCAGGACGAAAATGTGCGCGGCAACCTGGATGACTTCGAGCTGCAGTTCGGCGATGTGCTGCTGGTCGAGGGCACGCCCGCACAGATCAAGCGGTTTGCCGACAACGGCGAACTGATCAGCCTGAACGCCGTGCAGGAGCGGGCCTTCCGCCGCGACAAGGCGCCGATTGCGATTATCGCCACCCTGGCCGTGATGCTCCTGGCCGCCATCGGCCTGATGCCCATCGAAGGCCTGGCGATCATCGGCGCAGTGACCGTGCTGGCGACCCGCTGCCTGGACGTGGAAGACGCCTACAAGGCGGTGGATTGGAAGATTCTCAGCCTGATCTTCGGCATGCTGGCCATCAGCATCGCCATGGACAAGGTCGGCCTGGTCAAGCTGCTGGTGGAGAACGTCATGGGCTGGCTGCCCTGGGCCGGGCCGCTGCTGATGCTGAGCTTTATCTACCTGTTCACCTCGATCCTCACCGAGGTGCTGTCGAACAACGCCGTGGCCGTGCTGGTCACCCCGATTGCCATCGGCATGGCCCAGCACCTGGGCGTTGACCCGCGCGCCTTCGTGGTCGCGGTGATGTTCGCCGCCAGCGCCAGCTTCGCCACCCCGATCGGCTACCAGACCAACACCTTCGTCTACAACGCCGGCGGCTACCGCTTCACCGACTTTATGAAGGTCGGCATTCCGCTCAACCTGCTGCTGTGGCTGGTGGCAACCCTGGTGCTGCCGCTGTTCTGGCCATTAACGCCGGGGTAAATTCTGCCGGCCTTGCGCTTGCGCATTGACCGCCACGACAGATTTCCCGATGCTGCCGGCTTTCCCCGCCGCCCTTAAGGAACTCTGTATGAAACTGGAAACCCTGGCCATCCACGCCGGTTACAGCCCCGACCCGACCACCAAGGCGGTGGCGGTGCCGATTTACCAGACCACCTCGTTTGCCTTCGACAACACCCAGCACGGTGCCGACCTGTTCGACCTCAAGGTGCCGGGCAACATCTATTCGCGGATCATGAACCCGACCAACGACGTGCTGGAGCAGCGCGTCGCGGCGCTGGAAGGCGGGGTCGGCGCCCTGGCCGTGGCCAGCGGCATGGCGGCCATCACCTACGCGGTGCAGACCCTCGCCGAAGTCGGCGACAACATCGTCTCGGTGGCCAAGCTCTACGGCGGCACCTACAACCTGTTCGCCCACACCCTGCCGCGCTCCGGCATCGAGGTGCGCTTCGCCGCCCACGATGACATCGCCGCCCTGGAAGCGCTGATCGATGAGCGCACCAAGGCCGTATTCTGCGAATCAATCGGCAACCCGGCCGGCAATATCATCGACCTCAAGGCCCTGGCCGACGCCGCCCACCGCCATGGTGTGCCGCTGATCGTCGACAACACCGTGGCCACGCCGATCCTCTGCCGGCCGTTCGAGCACGGCGCCGACATCGTCGTACACTCGCTGACCAAATACATGGGCGGCCACGGCACCAGCATCGGCGGCATCGTGGTCGATTCGGGCACCTTCCCCTGGGCAGCAAACGCGGCGCGCTTCCCGCTGCTCAACATCCCGGACCCGTCCTACCACGGCGTGACCTACACCGAAGCCTTCGGCCCGGCAGCCTTTATCGGCCGTTGCCGGGTGGTGCCGCTGCGCAACATGGGCGCGGCGCTGTCGCCGTTCAACGCCTTCCTGATCCTGCAAGGCCTGGAAACCCTGGCCCTGCGCATGGAGCGCCACTGCCAGAACGCCCTTCAGGTCGCCAGTTACCTGCAGAGTCATCCGCAGGTGGCCTGGGTGAAATACGCCGGTTTGCCCGATCACCCCGAGCACCAACTGGCCCAGCGCTACATGGGCGGCAAGCCGGCGGCGATCCTCTGTTTTGGCATCAAGGGCGGCATCGAGGCCGGCGCGCGCTTTATCGACGCCCTGCAACTGGTGGTGCGCCTGGTGAACATCGGCGACGCCAAGTCCCTGGCCTGTCACCCGGCCACCACCACCCACCGCCAGCTCAACCAAGAGGAGCTGGCCAAGGCCGGGGTGTCCCAGGATCTGATCCGCCTGTCGATCGGCATCGAGCATATCGACGACATCCTCGCCGACCTGGAGCAGTCGCTGCAGGCCGCCAAGGGCTAACCGCCCGACCTTGATATTCGCGGCAATGACTCCAGATAGGGAACAGCCCTTTCTGGAGTCATCCATGCCCACTCCACTGACCATTCCCTGCCCCCACTGCAACAGCCGCAACCGCATCCCCAGCGCCCGTCTGGGCGATACGCCGCGCTGTGGCCGCTGTAAAAATCCGCTGCTGCTGAGCCAGCCGTTCGACCTCAGCGCCAGCAACTACGCCAGCCAAATCAAAGGCGAGCTGCCGCTGTTGGTGGATGTGTGGGCCAGTTGGTGCGGCCCATGCCAAGCCTTTGCGCCGATATTCACTCAGGCCGCCGCGCAATTGCAGGGCCGCTGCCGCCTGGCCAAGCTCGACAGCGAGGCCAATCAGCAACTGGCCGGGCAATTGGGCATCCGCTCAATCCCCAGCCTGATTCTGTTCAAGAATGGCCAGGAAGTAGCACGCCAGAGTGGCGCCATGGCCTTGCCACAGCTACAGGCCTGGCTGCGTCAGCAGGGTATTTGAGCATTTCCGTCAGTGCCGGCGAGCGCTGCTGTCATTGTTCGCCCAGGCCCAAGCGCTAAGCTGCACGATGATCAAGACAAGGAGTTGTCCATGCCCTCATCCGCGCCCCTGCCCGCCGAAATCGTTCGTCAGCTCAGCGAAGACTCAATCGCCTTCGTCAAACGCACAAACCTCAAGGCCGAGGTGCTGGAGCCGGGCTTCGTGCGCCTGCGCATGCCCCTGGCCGGCAACCAGAACCATATCGGCAGCATGTATGCCGGCGCCCTGTTTACCCTGGCGGAGATCCCCGGCGGCGCGCTGTTTCTCAGCAGTTTCGATGCCCGCCAGTTCTATCCGATCATCAAGGAGATGAACCTGTGCTTTCGCCGCCCGGCGACCGCTGACATCCTCGTCGAGGCGCGCCTGAGCGCAGCAGAAATCGAGCGCCTGCAAACCGAGGCACAGGCCAACGGCAAGGCCGAGTATGTGCTGGCGCTGCAACTGACGGACGGTAACGGTGAAGTGGTCGCCAGCAGTCGCGCAACCTATCAGTTGCGTAAACACTGAGACGAGCGAGTTGTCATAGATCAACGCACTCGGTGTCACTTCGAGCACACTCAGCCGATCAATGGAGGATTCTGCCTTGTTCACTCATCTTCTGCTTGCCCACGACCTCAGCCATGAAGCCGATGTCGCCTTGCGCCGCGCCGCCCAACTGGCCAGCCAATTCCAGGCCAAACTGACCCTGCTCCACGTCGCCGAGGGCCACCCGTCCAGCAGCGCAGTTGCCAGCCTGCGGGTGGCCGCCGAACAGGTATTGGGCGAGCGCCTGGCCACCTACTGCCATGGCAACGCCGAGGTGCGCCTGGAGGCCGGCAAGCCCAGCGAGGTGATTCACCAGATTCTCGGTGAGGGCGATGTTGACTTGCTGGTGCTCGGCTCCCACCACAAGGGCCGCCCCGAGCTGTTCACCGGCACCAACCTCGACCGCCTGGCCCGGCAAAGCCCGGTGCCGGTGCTGCTGGCCGTCAACCAAGACGAGCGCCCGTACCAGCAGGGCATTGTCGCCCTCGACTCCTCCCTGTGCTCGTGCAACGCCCTGCGCCACGCCTATGCCTTGATGCCGGCCAACGGCCAGTTGCTGGCGACGAATATCTTTCCGCTCAGCGGCCGTCTGGCCAAACAGGAGGCTGCCGAGCGTCTGGCCATGCAGCAGCAACTGATCGGGCAAATGCTCGATGACGAATCCGCCAGCCTGCCGCAACCCGGCCCACAGCTGGAGCAATTGGTCATCGCCGGCACCCTGTCCGCCAGCCTCGATGAGGTCATCGCCCAACGCCAGCCGCAGTTGCTGGCGCTAGGCCGCCACAACCGCGGCGTGCTGGCCCAGACCCTGCTCAGCAGCCTGGCCCAGCACTACCTGAACAAGCCGCCCTGCGATGTGCTGGTGGCGCGCTGAAGCCAAACCGATAAACAACCAGGGCGCCATTTAGGCGCCCTGGTTGTTTATCGGGGTCTGGCGTTATCAGTCGCGCTCTTCGAGCAACTGGTACAGCTCGACAAACTGCTGGGCGAGCTTGTGTCTGGGTTCGAGAAAGATCAGCGGCGTGCAGGCCTGGTGCGACTCGCGCATCTTCACCGAGCTGCTCAGGTACACCGGCAACACCGGCAAGCCCTCGCTGATCAGCTCGTCCAGCAACTGCTGCGGCAGGCTGGCGCGGGGCTGGAACTGGTTGACCACGATGCCTTCGACTTCCAGCTCTTCGTTATGGTCTTCCTTGATCTCCTCAATCTCGCGCAGCAGGCCGTACAGGGCCTGGCGCGAGAAGCTGTCGCAGTCGAAGGGGATCAGGCAGCGGTCGGCGGCGATCATCGCCGACACGGTGTAGAAGTTCAGCGCCGGCGGCGTGTCCAGGTAAATCCGGTCGTAGTCCTCGGCCAGCTCATCAAGCAACTTACGCAGCTTGTTGATCTTGTGCTTGGCCTCCAGCTTGGGCTGCAGGTCGGCCAGCTCGGCGGTGGCCGTGACCAGGTGCAGGTTGTCGAACGGGGTCTCGTAGATATCGACCTTGCCCTTCTTGGCAAAGGGGCCGGACGACAAGGTTTGCTTGAAGAAGTCGGCAATCCCGACAGGCACTTCGTCGCCGGTCAGACCGGTGAGGTAGTGGGTGGAATTGCCCTGGGCATCGAGGTCGATCAGCAGGGTGCGATGCCCCTCTGCTGCACTGACCGCTGCCAGATTGCAGGCAATACTGGATTTACCCACGCCACCTTTTTGATTGAACACCACGCGCCGCATGCCACACCTCCCTGAGCCGGTCGAGTTGCCGATTCTATGCAAAGCGCGTGACAAGGGCGAGGCATTCAGCGCAACAGGCCGGCAATTGCGCCGAAAAGCAGCGCTTTGCCGGCCGGCGCGGGGCCATCAGCCGTGATACTGGGCCGACAGCTCGTGTACCGCCGCGAAGAATGCACCGGCATGGGCCGGATCGACTTCCGGGGTGATGCCGTGGCCGAGGTTGAACACCTGGCCCGTGCCATGGCCGTAGCTGGCGAGAATGCGCGCCACCTCGGCACGAATGGCCGCCGGGCTGGCGTACAGCACGCTCGGGTCCATATTGCCTTGCAGGGCGACTTTGCTGCCAACCCGGGCGCGGGCGCTGCCGATGTCGCAGGTCCAATCCAGACCCAGGGCCTCGGCGCCGCTGTCGGCCATCGACTCCAGCCACAGACCGCCGCCCTTGGTGAACAGGATCACCGGCACGCGGCGGCCGTCGTGCTCGCGGATCAGGCCGGCGACGATCTTCTGCATATAGGCCAGGGAGAATTCCTGATAGGCCGCTGCCGACAGGCTGCCGCCCCAGGAATCGAAAATCTGTACCGCCTGGGCGCCGGCCAGGATCTGCCCGTTGAGGTAGGCGGTGACCGACTGCGCCAGCTTGTCGAGCAGGGCGTGCATGGCCTGCGGGTCGTTGTAGAGCATCGCCTTGGACTTGCGGAAGTCCTTCGACGAGCCGCCTTCGACCATGTAAGTGGCCAGGGTCCAGGGGCTGCCGGAGAAGCCGATCAGCGGCACGCGGCCATGCAACTCGCGGCGGATGGTGCGCACGGCGTCCATCACATAACCCAGGTCCTGTTCCGGATCGGGGATCGGCAAGGCCTCGATGTCGGCCATGCTGGCGATCACCTTCTTGAAGCGCGGGCCTTCGCCGGTCTCGAAATACAGGCCCTGGCCCATGGCATCGGGGATGGTCAGGATGTCGGAGAACAGGATCGCCGCGTCCAGTTGCGGGTAGCGATCCAGCGGCTGGATGGTGACCTCGCAGGCCAGCTCAGGATTCTTCATCAGATTGACGAAGTTGCCCGCCTTGGCGCGAGTGGCGCGGTACTCCGGCAAGTAGCGACCGGCCTGGCGCATCATCCACACCGGGGTGACATCCACCGGCTGCTTGAGCAGGGCACGCAGGAAACGGTCGTTCTTCAAGGCGGTCATGGCAGGCTCCGAACTCGGCAGCAGAAAAAGTGCCGGCATTTTCGCAGAGGCCAATGCAAAAGGCACGGCGAGTGCCGTGCCTTTTATCTATCACCTGACCTGAGTCAGCCGCCGGGCGGGTTAACCCAAGGCGTTAGCCATCACCGTGATCGATGGGTGTCGCTGCGCTCGACCCATCCTACGGCCTAAGCGTCACCAGCGAAGACCGGCTTTCAACGCAGCATGGCCGAGCGCAGTTGCTTAGACGCCGAGGTAGTCGAGGATGCCTTCGGCAGCCGTACGTCCCTCGAAAATCGCCGTTACCACCAGGTCAGAACCGCGCACCATGTCGCCACCGGCGAAGATCTTCGGGTTGCTGGTCTGGTGCTTGAACTGGCTCTGTGCCGGCGCAATCACCCGGCCCTGGCTGTCGGTCTGGATCTGCGTTGGCTCAAACCAGTCGGCCGGGCTTGGGCGGAAACCGAAGGCGATGACCACGGCGTCGGCCGGGATGATCTCTTCAGAACCGGGAATCGGCTCGGGGCTGCGACGACCACGGGCGTCCGGCTCGCCGAGGCGAGTCTCGACCACTTTCACGCCAGTTACCTGGCCCTCGCCAACGATGGCGATGGGCTGACGGTTGTAGAGGAATTTCACACCCTCTTCCTTGGCGTTCTTCACCTCTTTGCGCGAACCGGGCATGTTCTCCTCGTCACGCCGGTAGGCGCAGGTCACGGCCTTGGCGCCCTGACGGATCGAGGTGCGGTTGCAGTCCATGGCGGTGTCACCACCGCCGAGCACCACGACCTTCTTGCCCTTCATGTCGATAAAGTCTTCAGCCGACTTCTCGAAACCAAGGTTGCGGTTGACGTTGGCGATGAGGAAATCCAGGGCGTCATACACACCCGGCAGCTCTTCACCGGGGAAGCCGCCCTTCATGTAGGTGTAGGTGCCCATGCCCATAAACACGGCATCGTACTCGGCCAGCAACTGGTCGATGCTCACATCCTTGCCGATTTCGGTGTTCAGGCGAAACTCGATGCCCATGCCGGTAAACACTTCACGGCGGTTGCTGAGCACGGTTTTTTCCAGCTTGAACTCGGGAATGCCGAAGGTCAGCAGACCGCCGATTTCCGGGTTGCGGTCAAACACCACCGGAGTCACGCCGTTGCGCGCCAGCACGTCGGCACAACCGAGGCCCGCCGGGCCGGCACCGATGATGGCGACGCGCTTGCCGGTCAACTTGACCTTGGACATGTCCGGGCGCCAGCCCATGGCAAAGGCGGTGTCGGTGATGTATTTCTCGACCGAGCCGATGGTCACCGCGCCGAAGCCGTCGTTGAGGGTACAGGCCCCTTCACACAGACGATCCTGCGGGCACACGCGGCCGCAGACTTCCGGCAGGGTGTTGGTCTGGTGCGACAGCTCGGCGGCGGCGAGGATGTTGCCCTCGGACACCAGCTTCAACCAGTTGGGAATGAAGTTGTGTACCGGGCACTTCCACTCGCAATACGGGTTGCCGCAACCCAGGCAACGGTGTGCCTGCTCACAGGCCTGGGCCGGCTTGAAGGGCTCGTAGATTTCCACGAATTCCTTCTTGCGCTGGCGCAGCAGCTTCTTCTTCGGATCCTTGCGGCCGACCTCGATGAACTGGAAGTCGTTATTCAGACGTTCAGTCATTTCAAAACCTCTTAACAGCAGTCACGAGCCCTAGGCTTCACGCTGCAGAACAATCACGGTTAGCAGGCCGACCTGACGCCACGCTGGGCGCCGGGTCGGCCGCTGGCAGCGGCTTTATTGCGGGTTGGCGCGGGTGCTGGAGAGCAACGACCCGAGGCTCGCGGCCTTCGGCTTGACCAGCCAGAACTTGCGCAGGTAGTCGTCCAGGTTGTCCAGCAGGTTACGCCCCCACTCGCTGGCAGTCTCGGCCACGTACTCGGCGAGCACGCGCTGCAGATGGCTGCGATAGGCTTCCATGGCCTCGTTGTTGATCCGCTGAATTTCCACCAGCTCGTGGTTCACCCGGTCAACAAAGCTGTTGTCCAGATCCAGCACATAGGCGAAACCGCCGGTCATGCCCGAACCGAAGTTGTAGCCGGTCTTGCCCAATACGCAGACGAAACCGCCGGTCATGTACTCGCAGCAGTGATCGCCAGTGCCTTCCACCACGGTGTGGGCACCGGAGTTGCGCACGGCGAAACGCTCACCCGCGGTACCGGCCGCAAACAGCTTGCCGCCGGTGGCACCGTACAGACAGGTGTTGCCGATGATGGCGCTGTCCTGGGTCTTGAACGGGCTGCCGGCGGGCGGCACAACCACCAGCTTGCCGCCGGTCATGCCCTTGCCGACGTAGTCGTTGGCATCGCCCTCGAGGTACATATTCAGGCCGCCGGCGTTCCACACGCCAAAGCTCTGCCCGGCCGAACCCTTGAAGCGGAAGGTGATCGGCGCCTTGGCCATCCCTTGGTTGCCATGGGTTCGGGCGATTTCACCGGAAACCCGCGCACCGATGGAGCGGTCGCAGTTGCAAATATCCAGGGCAAACTCGGCACCGCTCTTGGCCGCGATGGCCGCACTGGCCAACTCAACCATCTGTTCGGCCAGCAGGCCCTTATCGAACGGCGGGTTGCGCTCGACACCACAGAACTGCGGCTTGTCGGCCGGAATGTGCTCGCTGCCCAACAGCGGACTGATGTCCAGGTGCTGCTGCTTGGCGGTTTCGCCCGGCAGGATGGCGAGCAGGTCGGTGCGCCCGATCAGCTCTTCCAGGCTGCGCACGCCGAGCTTGGCCAGCCACTCGCGGGTCTCTTCGGCGACGAAGGTGAAGAAATTCATCACCATTTCAACGGTGCCGATGAAGTGATCCCGGCGCAGTTTTTCGTTCTGCGTGGCGACCCCGGTCGCACAGTTGTTCAGGTGGCAGATACGCAGGAACTTGCAGCCCAGGGCGATCATCGGTGCGGTGCCGAAGCCGAAGCTCTCGGCGCCGAGGATCGCCGCCTTGACCACGTCCAAGCCGGTTTTCAGGCCGCCGTCGGTCTGCACCCGGACCTTACCGCGCAGGTCGTTGCCACGCAGAGTCTGGTGGGTCTCGGCCAGGCCAAGCTCCCAGGGTGCGCCGGCATACTTGATCGAGCTGATCGGCGAAGCACCGGTACCACCGTCGTAACCGGAGATGGTGATCAAGTCGGCGTAAGCCTTGGCCACGCCAGCGGCGATGGTGCCAACGCCCGCTTCCGCAACCAGCTTGACCGACACCAGGGCCTTGGGATTGACCTGCTTGAGGTCAAAAATCAGCTGCGACAAGTCTTCAATCGAGTAGATGTCGTGGTGCGGCGGCGGCGAAATCAGGGTCACGCCCGGCACGGCATAACGCAGACGCGCGATCAGGCCGTTGACCTTGCCACCGGGCAACTGACCACCTTCACCGGGCTTGGCGCCTTGGGCGACTTTGATCTGCAGCACCTCGGCATTCACCAGGTATTCCGGCGTAACACCGAAACGGCCGGTAGCCACTTGCTTGATCTTCGAGCTCTTCAGCGTGCCGTAACGGGCCGGATCTTCGCCGCCCTCACCGGAGTTGGAGCGCGCGCCTAGACGGTTCATCGCCTCGGCGATGGCTTCGTGGGCTTCCGGCGACAGGGCGCCGAGGGAAATCCCAGCGGAATCGAAGCGCTTGAGGATCATCTCCAGCGGCTCGACCTGATCCAGCGCCAGCGGCTGTTCGGCCAGCTTGACCTGCAACAGGTCGCGGATCATCGACACCGGGCGGGTGTCGACCAGCGTGGTGTATTCCTTGAACTTCTCGTAGCTGCCCTGCTGCACAGCGGCCTGCAGGGTATTGACCACGTCCGGGTTGTAGGCGTGGTACTCGCCACCGTAGACGAACTTGAGCAAACCACCCTGTTGGATCGGTTTGCGGTTGTTCCAGGCCTCAAGGGCCAGCAGCTTCTGCTCGGCTTCGAGGTCGACGAAACGCGCACCCTTGATCCGGCTAGCCACACCTCGGAAGCTCAGCTCGACGACTTCGTCGGCCAGGCCCACGGCTTCGAACAATTGCGCACCGCGGTACGAGGCGATGGTGGAGATGCCCATCTTCGACAGGATCTTCAGCAGGCCCTTGGAAATGCCCTTGCGGTAGTGCTTGAACACTTCATCCAGATCGCCCAGCACTTCGCCGGTGCGAATCAGGTCGGCCAGCACTTCGTAGGCCAGGAACGGGTACACCGCAGACGCACCGAAACCCACCAGCACGGCGAAGTGATGGGGATCGCGAGCAGTAGCCGTCTCGACCAGGATGTTGCAGTCACAGCGCAGGCCTTTCTCGGTCAGGCGATGGTGTACGGCGCCGGTCACCAGCGAGGCGTGGGCCGGCAGCTTGCCAGGGGCGATATGCCGATCGCTCAGCACCAGTAGCGTCTTGCCGGCGCGCACCGCTGCTTCGGCCTGATCGGCCATGGCGCGTACGGCCGCTTCCAGGCCCAGGGCTTCGTCGTAGTTCATGTCGATGACATGCCGCGCGAAACCTGGCTCGGCGAGGTTCATCAGGGCGCGCCACTTGGCCGGCGAAATCACCGGCGAGGTGAGGATCACACGACTGGCGTGGGCCGGCGACTCTTCGAAGATATTGCGCTCGGCACCCAGGCAGATCTCCAACGACATCACGATCGCTTCACGCAGCGGGTCGATCGGCGGGTTGGTGACCTGGGCAAATTGCTGGCGGAAATAGTCGAACGTCGAGCGCACGCGCTGCGACAGCACGGCCATCGGCGTGTCATCGCCCATCGAGCCAACGGCTTCCTGGCCCTGCTCGGCCAATGGCCGCAGCACCTGATCACGCTCTTCGAAGGTGA
>Ga0209343_10003242_pt1 | contig 20600 bp, 19 predicted proteins | sample RifCSPlowO2_02_FD_184026 | JGI IMG/M metagenome (GOLD analysis project Ga0209343, IMG submission 184026) | Groundwater microbial communities from Rifle, Colorado - Rifle CSP2_plank lowO2_0.2 (SPAdes) (version 2) | ecosystem: Environmental > Aquatic > Deep subsurface > Groundwater | place... | reverse complement strand
TTTTTCCAAAACAAATTCTACCAGAAGGAGAGCCAATTTACATCAATAAAAAATCAGAAAAATTCACTTAATTTATCACTTTTGCAAGAGCCTCTATTGATAAAACATTTATTTTTTCCCCAACGCCAACAACTTTCCTTTTTCTCTGAGTTCAATGGAAACACTTCCACATGATGCTCATTATTCTTTACTAAACTAACAGGATAAAATCCGTCATTGTCAGAACGATTAGGATTTACATAAATCGGATAATATAAATTAGGCCTGTTGTGCTTGCCGAATTTAGGATTTCTATTTCTTAATTCTCTGATGTTAAAATTACCAATGTTGTCCCTGAGATTTAAATCATTGCTTGCCTCATCTTTTTCTAATTCGTTTAGTTCACATTCAAACTTCTTGGTGTATATCAATATGTATTCATGTGTTTTGGCTATCTGTTTATAGGTTTGTCCCCTGCTATTTGATCTTACAATGATTTGCGCAAAGAAATTCTCCTCCCCGAATATCTCATTCATCACCATCCGCAGGTTGTGAACCTCATTGTCGTCAATATGAACGAAGATGACGCCATCATCACGCAGAAGGTTTTTGGCAAGGAACAAACGGGGATACATCATGCTGAGCCAGTTGCTGTGGAAGTGGCCGCTGTCTTTGCTGTTCTTTCGGAACAGACCTTCCTTCATCAGGTAGCCTTCTTCGTTCTTGTCGCCGATGCGTTTGAGATAGTCCTCTTTCTTCTCGCTGAATCTGTCGGGGTAAATGAAGCTGTCGTTGCCTGTGTTATACGGTGGGTCAATGATGATGCACTTTACCTTGCTGTAATAGGCCTTTTGCAGAACTTTCAGTACTTCCAGGTTTTCGCCTTCAATAAAGACGTTCTCTGTTGTGTCAAAGTTGACGGATTCATCCGGTGCAGGTTGTAATGTGGCGGTGGTTGGTTGTTGCAGCACCCTGAAGGCATCAGCCTTGCCTGCCCAATTCAATACATACCGTTCATTGGCAAAGTTGATGTCATCACCAAAGGCGGCCCTCAGTTTTTCCCAATCAAGCTGGCCCTCGGTAAAGAGTTCGGGAAAGAGCTCTTTCAGTTTTTGCAGCCTGGTTTGCATGATATCGAATAAAATGGTTTGTTCACCCCTCTACTGCCATGTTAATACTCTGTTACTACGAGGATAAAATAGCAGTATGGGGTTATCATGTCAACAGACTGTTTGCTAAAAATCTATGGGATTTATTGAGAAAGGGCATTCACTGTTTATCCTGTATTCCGCATCCCTGCTGCTATACAGCTTATGGTCAGAAGTACAGTGTCAGCAAGTTCCTTCTGTTCAGATTCTGTCAGGCCCCCTCTCCTGAGGATACTTAAGAGATTAACCTGGATATAGTTTATAGGGTCGATAAAAGGGTTCCTGAGCCTGATAGACCTCTGAAGGCCCTTATCATTATCAAGCAGTTTATCCTGACCGGTAATCAGAAGTATCATCTCCTTTGACAGGTCGAACTCCATTTTGATTTTTCCGAATATCCTTTTACCTATCCCTGTATCAGGCACGAGGCCGGAGTAGAGATGGGTGATATTCATATCGGCCTTTACCATTGTCATTTGAATATTATCGAGGAGATTCTCAAAGAATGGCCATCTCCGGTACATCTCTTTTAATATATTAGAGTTGATTATAGGGTCCCTGTCTATAAATTTCTTAAATGTCGACCCTATGGAATACCATGCAGGGAGTATATTCCTGCTCTGTGTCCAGCTAAAGACCCATGGAATTGCCCTGAGGTCTTCTATCCTCCATGTATTCCTTCTTCGCTCAGGTCTTGATCCTATCTTTGCAAGCCCTATCTCATTGATTGGTGTTGCGTATGTGAAGTATGTATAGAAGTCAGGGTCATCGATCAACTCTCTGTAAAACCTGTATGACATCTCTGAAAGATCATCGAAAACGGGTGAATATCTTTCCTCCAGCTTAATTATCTCTTCATGGTATAAAGGAGAGCTTGCCTCAATGACCCCTGCGACTATCAGCTCAAGGTTATGAAGGGCGGTACCCTGGTTTGCATACTTTGACGAGATTACCTCTCCCTGTTCTGTAATCTTTATATTCCCCTGGATAGTATCCGGAGGTTGTGCAAGTATTGCCCTGTGGGTAGGGCCGCCGCCACGTCCTACTGTCCCTCCCCTGCCATGGAATAGTCTAAGTCGCACTCCATATTTTTTTGCAACATCCCATAGACTCTTCTGCGCCTTATAGAGTTCCCAGCCGGATGTCAGTATGCCGCCATCCTTACTGCTGTCTGAATATCCGAGCATGATCTCCTGAACCCTTGAACGGCAATTGAGATACCTGTCATATACAGGCAATGAGAAGAGACCATCCATAATTTCTCCGGAGCGCCTCAGATCATCTATGGTCTCAAAGAGCGGGACTATATCAATTCCAGATACACCTTTTCCCTCACCTAAACCCTCTCCCCTCAGGGGAGAAGGAAGGGTGAGGGGTGTGTTGCTATCTCTGTAAAGCCCTGTCTCCTTTGCCAGGAGTAGAACTGTCAATATATCGCTAATCCTGTGGGTCATACTGATTATATAGCTTCCAATTGATTCATACCCGATGTTTTCCCTTGCCCATCGTATTACCCTGAAGGTCCCGACAGTGTTGAATGCCTCTTTGGAAAGGTACGTGTCCTGAGATATAAGCGGGCGGAGAGTCTCTATTTCTTCTGATAGAATGCGGACCTTTTCTTCTTCAGACATATCCCGGAAGCCCTGGTATATCCTGAGTCTGTCAAATACCTCACATATAGCCCTTGTATGTTTTTCTGATTCCTCTCGTATATCAAGTCTTGCGAGATGAAAGCCAAAGACCTCAACCCTTTTTATCATGGAATATATCTCAATCTCTGCTGTCCTCATACCTTTATTAGCAATAAGGCTCCGCCTGATTATATTTAAATCCTCAAGAAACTCTGAAGGGTTTGAATAGGGCTTAATAGTATCAGTTTTCCCTGTAATACCCCTTTTTACAATAGATTCTCTGGTTTCTGTTAATCTCATCTTTATTAACGAAAGTTTCTGCCTGTAAGGTTCATGTGGATTTCTGTTGAGTACGCTCTGGCCAACCTCATAGTTAGTTCGTACAGTTTCTTCAATTGATGAGAGTAATTCTTCAGATACATTTACCTTTGTTGCAGATTGGCTCAGACTGCCTATCATATCCTGAGTTGACTGTATATATAACGAGATGATGCAATCAGAATGGGTTGTAAGGGTCCATCGTGTTACCTCCGGTGTAACATTAGGATTCCCGTCCCTGTCGCCTCCAATCCAGGAACCAAATTTTAAGAGCGGAGGGATGCTGATGTCCCTGTCAGGATAGAATTTCTCAATATTACGTTTAAGGGAATGATAGAGTTTCGGGATTACAGGGTAGAAAGTCTCTCTAAAATAGTGGAGCCCGTTTAATACCTCTTCTGCCACTGTAGGCCTTTCAAGGAAAATATCCCCTGTCTGCCATAGTTTCTGTATCTCATTTATTATGTCTTCCTTTAAGAGGGCCTTCTCTTCCGGTGTCCATATAGGGTTTTCCTTCTTGAAAATAGTAAGGTATATCTTCCTGTATTTTTTCAGGATGGTGAGTCTCTTTGCCTCTGTAGGGTGCGCCGTCATTACCGGATAAACAGACATGGTGTTCAGGAGATCGAGAAGGGCATTTTTATCTATCCTCTTATCAAGCAGTCTTTTAAAGCAATCCTCAAATGAACCTTTTATTAGACCTCCGCTGCGTTGTATTTCTCTCCGTTCCTGCATCCCGAAGTTCTCTTCAGCAGTGTTAAGGAGGTAAAAATAGAGTGCAAATGCCTGAATAAGTTTTGAAGATGTAGAGAGATTAAGACGCGCTGCCTCGTTAAGCAGAAAGGCCTCTATTGATGGGTCATACTGGTCTTTGATCTTTTTACAGGCGGTCCGGAATGCCTCAATTAACCGGAATAGTGATTCACCCTCCTGTTCCCGTATAACTTCATCGAGGGCATCCTCAAGGTACTGGATATCTGCCTGCAGACGGCTGTCATCAATATGCCATTCCATAACTGATACGACTATAGCAAAAATCCTTATATTATTAAAGATCGGGGCTTATTATCTAAAAGTCTGCATTTAACTTTTATTATGATAAAAATTACTATATACTAAGTTAATATATTTATAGAAAATTATCATGGAGGAGAGCTGACATACTCCAGGTTGCTGAAAAGGCCTTATTTGTCACCCTGAATTTTTTAGTCTTATTAAACATCTCCCCTTTAACAATTGCATATGTCAATCCCCCCTCCATCCCTTCCCATGACATCAACATCCAATTTGATATAAAGTCCCATGAGATAAAGGCAGTAGACCTTTTGAAGATTTTTGTAGATGGAAAAACAGATACAGCACTCTCTGTGAACAAAGACATTGTTATCACCTCAGTAAAAGGGAGTGACAACAGGAACTTAAATTTTTTGTTAAAAGAGGATAGTAAAGACAAAAAGAAATTATTTATATATTTCCCTAAAAGGATTGAGGGGGAGGTTATCCTGAGAATAGAATACAGGGGCAGATTAGCACATTTTCCGGAAGACATAAAGTTTACCAGGGAATTCCTCAGTGATAAACCTGTAGCCTATGTTGGAGAGGAGATTATACTCCTCGATGGCGCATCCTGCTGGTATCCATGCATAAAAACAGTGAATGAAACTGCCACATTTAAAGTTACGGCTATTACACCAAAGGATTACGAAATTGTTATGGAGGGGGACAGGGTATCGAGGAAAGTGAATGGGGGGATTACTAATACAATATGGGATTTCCCTTATCCATCGTCAGGGATTTATCTTGTTGGCGGGAGATATATTATTAATGAAGATAAATACAATGATATTAAACTTTACACCTATCTTTTCCCTGTAGACGTCAGTCTGTCTTCAACGTACATGGAGCATACAAAAAAATATCTTGAGTTGTATGAAAGGTTATTGGGCAAGTATCCTTTTAAGAAATTTGCAGTAGTGGAAAATATCTTAGCCACGGGATATGGTATGCCGTCTTATACACTACTCGGTCAGTCTGTTATGAGACTGCCATTTATTGTAAAGACATCACTGGGACATGAGATTGCACATAACTGGTGGGGGAATTCTGTGTACCCGGATTATGAATCAGGCAACTGGAGCGAGGGGCTGACAACATATATGGCAGACCACATGTATGATGATCAGGAAGGTAAGGGGCCGCAATACAGAAACCAGCTCCTGAGAGACTATGCAAACCATGTTGAGCCATCTGAGGAATACCCTCTGACTGAGTTTAAGAACAGAACAACCCCTGAGGACAGGGCCCTTGGATATGGCAAGGGGGCATACATATTCCATATGTTAAGGATTATGTTAGGGGATGAGATGTTCTATAAAGGATTGAGGAGTGTTGTCACAAACAAGAGATTTAAGTCAACCCAATGGGGTGATTTTAGAAAGGCATTTGAAACGGTTTCCGGGAGAGAGCTTGGATGGTTCTTTAAACAGTGGGTTGAAAGGTCCGGGGCCCCTGAGATAAACCTCGGTGAGGTCAGTATAGTTGAGCACCAGGAGGGATACACAGTCAGGGCACAGATAATTCAAAAGGAAAAGGCATATGAGATATACCTGCCGGTATCATTGGAGACTGTGGAGGGTCCTATGCTTACCTATCACTGGATAAAAGGCCGCGATAACATCATTGAGATAGATGTATTTGAGAATGATAAGACACCTAAACCCAAGTCAATCATAATCGATCCTTATTATGATGTCTTCAGGAGATTGAATCCGGAAGAAGTACCATCAACAATAGGAAAATTCTTTGGAGCAGAAAGCAGGCAGGCTATCCTCCCATCAAAAGTAGATAAAGAGCTAATTGATGTTTATGCAAATGTGGCCTCGGGCATAGAGAATGTTACAATAAAGTTTGACAAAAAGGTAACAGAAAAAGATTTAAGACAAAAATCTTTATACTTACTTGGAGGATTGGATGAGAATATAATTACAGAGAGATTCATTTCAAATCTCCCTGATGAGATAAAGCTAAGGGAGAAGACGATTTCAATAAATGGAAAGGAATATGACAAAAATGATTCAGTCCTTGTAGTCGCAATATCAAGTCCACTCAACCAGAACGAGTCTCTGCTTATTTTAAGTGGTGAGAAGCCGGAATATATTGAATCTGTAGCTGAAAAGATAAGCCATTATGGAAAGTATAGCTATCTCCTCTTCTTCAAAGGAGGAGTTAAAGAAAAGGGTACATGGACAACATCGAGGATGGAGAAGAGATTCCATTGATAGGTATGGAGGCGGCGAGCTGTGGTCAATAAGGGATATAGTCAGGGGGTGTCTTCCATAACTATATACAGGACAACTATCCTGGGAAAGTGCAAATTTCTCTTACCTCTGCCAATGATACCTTAATACCCTAATTTTTTAACTCTTTCTGCTATGAGTTTTTTTATTTTCTCATAGGATGGCGGTGGGCCTGTTCTCACCTGCCTGCCGTCTATGAATAAGGCATCAGCAATACCCCACTCCCAAAAAACATTTCTATCGAATGTCTCAATCTCCTGAAATACAACCTTATCCCCAAATTCAGATGCAGCTCTCTTTGCCCTTTCAAAAACCATGTTCATTGCCGGGCACCATCCATTCAAAAATGATGCTACCGTTACCTTGCCTGGTATGATTTGAGGTTTTTTTCTTAATCTAACCCATTTCGGAGGGAACGCATTATCAGTAAAAGGTTTCCACAATAGAACCGGATCCAAAAGCCCTTGTTTATCCACCTTGGCATATCCCTGTTTTTTAAACCACGATGCCTTCATCCAGAATGGTAATGGAATCCCCCATGCAACAATACCTTTTGCCCCTTTAGCCTGTGCATCAGCCTCAGCAGCGTGAAGTAATGCCTTTCCCATACCTTTCTTTTGAAAGTTTCCTCTTCCCTTTTTGTGACCATGAACCCAGATACAGCTTATAAAATATAGATCCTTCCCTTCAACGAATGAATACTCTATAGGAAGATATTGTATCATTCCTCCGACTTTTCCATTGTCATCAATTGCAAGCTTTACCTGAAGGCCTTTATCCTTCATCTTATTGTACCAGACCTCTTTATGGCACCCTGCTTCTTTCATCTCTTCAGACCAATCTTCAAGACATACAAAATATAATTGCTTATATTCCTCTGTTAGATTTATTACTTTCATGTAATAGTCCGTTTAAACTCTAATTCACCAAGGTCAGGCAGATCTTTTTGGGATTCTTTAATTGATATACCCGGGATCGTGTAAGTCTGAAAGATATTATTTACAATCTGCCCTGATTTTTTGATTTGATCCTCACATCTACTGTCATTCCGATCTTTAATGGAGTCTTCTCACTGAGTCCTATCTTTACCTGAATGACCTTCATGAGTCTTCAGCGAGCCTTTTTAAAAGCTCAAGTACCTCCCTTCCTGTCCTTGAGTCAAGGTTGGCCGTAGGTTCATCAGCAAGTATGATGGGCGGGTTTGCTGCCAGTGCCCTCGCAAAGGCAACCCGCTGTTTCTCGCCACCGCTCAGGTCCTTCGGATAGAAGTAAGACCTTTTCCCGAGTCCGACCCTTTCCATAAGTCCCAGCGCCTCCTCCCGGATCTTACTCTTATCCCAACCCTTTAACCTTAAAACAACCGCAACATTTTCTACTGCCTTGAGAGACGGGAAGAGATTGAATGCCTGGAAGACGAACCCGAAATATCTCTTTCTTATATCAGGGAGGAGGTCTTCACTGAGGTCGTTCACGATCCGGCCATCAACAATTACCTTACCTTTCGTTGGATGTAGGATACATCCCATCATTGATAAAAGTGTGGTCTTGCCGGAACCTGATGGGCCCATGATCAACAGGACCTCGCCTCCCCTGATGCTTATAGAGACAGAGTCCACTGCAACTACCCTCACATCGCCTTCCTGATATATCTTTGTGTAAATAAAAGTACAGAATTTATCTCAAGTGTTACACCCGCTCTTTCAACAGGATTTTTTACAAGGATAATAAAGACAAGCCCTATTATATAACCTATAACTGCACTAATTCCAGCCTGGCTGAATATGACTTTATATATATCGCTGTTCCTTGCACCTATGGCCTTAAGTGTACCGAACTCCCTTATGTGTTCCATTGTATTGGCATAGATTGTCTGCCCTACAATCGACCCGCCGACAATAAGCCCCAGAATTGCTGTAATAAAAAAACCCATGCCCAATCCGGTCTGAACTGTCCAGTACATAATAGTCTTATAAATGATGTCATTTCTGGTGAAGATGTCATTATCCCTCATCGTAGCCCTCAGGGTATCCACTATATGCCCTAATCTTCTTTTATCCTTTACTTTTGCAACAATAAAAAAGGTCTGCTTCTCCTGATTGAATTCTGAAAAGAGATTCTGTAATTGATTATAGGACATAAATACGATTGGCATGGTGGTAAAACTCTTTATCCCCTCGGAAAGTCCAACGAGCTTAAATGAATGAGGGTTTGCGAGGGTCAGCTCCCATACGCTGCCAACTGCAAGCCTCCCCAGCCTCTGCTGGGATGTTGTATCAAGGATCATGTAATTTCCGCCTTTAACATCCTTAGGATTTCCGGCTATCATAGACCATGGAGCCCCTATACCAGTATCAGGATTATAACCCAAAATCTGAACCTGCTCCCGACCTCCATTTTCCAGCTTTAGAAATCCATATGAAAGGAGGAGCCTTTCCGTCCATTCAATTTCCGGAAATGCCCTGACCTTGTTTATCCTTTCCTCAGGGAACGGGTTGGCAAAATCAAAGTTCTGTATATTCTTGGAGGCCACCCATATGTCAGCATCAATATGCCTGATTATAGCGGTGGCGTTCCCCATCATACCGAGATACATCCCCACCTGTGCAAGGACCAGTATGGTAGAAAAGGTTATCCCCATCAGGGTGATAAAGAGCCGCCCCTTTTCATAGAACAGGGTCTTAAAGGCAAGCCATAACATGGTTTGATATTTCTAATCTAAATGTGTACTACCTGTCAAGACAAGATGTGAAGCTATCCGGGTTACTGTAGAACCTTTTATGATTTTGAATATTTTAGTTTCATCTGCTGCATGTTCAAAAGAGACGACATCATCAGCGATCTAATCTCAGAGTGTCAGTTATAATATTCTCAATATGTTGCATATTCCCCTTCACACACCACAAGTGAAATTTCCATTGACAGCAAAATTTCATCCCGCTACTATAGCCTCAAAAAAGCAAATTCCTAGTGCGGGGCTCCTAAAATCCAGGGAAAGGAAACTGATTGATTCCTTTGTCAAGAAGCGCACCCTTCCTGATGATTTGAGTCAGGACTTTATTCATGCATTAAAAGAGGTACTCTCAGGGCTAGTCAAGGTTTCTGTAAAGATAGAAGACCTCCGCACAGCCCTTATTACAGGCGGTTCTCCGGTAACCCCTAAGGAGATGAAGAAACGGTTTGAGGAATTCATAAGTGAACTGACCAGGGGGAAAGAACCCGGCAAGGTCAGGATCGTGATAGAATAAAGAAAACATTTTAAGGAGGTAAATAAAGATGAATCCACTTCTACAGCGTATTTCTGTCGATCCGAATGTCTGCTTCGGCAAGCCTTGTATTCGTGGGACCCGTATATGGGTATCCCTGATCCTGGATTTTTTAGCAAGTGGTATGTCTATGGAGGAAGTTCTCGCAGAATATCCTCACTTGACAGAGGAAGATATCAGGGCTGCCATCGCATATGGAGCGGAAATGGCCAGAGAACGATATGTTGAAATACCGGTCGAGACTAAAGGATGAAATTTAAACTTGATGAGAACTTTGGAAGCCGGACCCAGGGGCTTTTTCGTGCATCAGGTCACAATGTTCAGACGGTCCGTGACCAGGCATTACAGGGATGTGAAGACAGGAATCTCTATGAAGTATGTCGTGCCGAACAACGCTGCCTTGTAACATTGGATCTTGATTTTGCCGATATCACCCGCTTTTTACCATCTGAAACAAGCGGCATTGTTGTCATTCGTGTCCCACGAAATCCGAGCCTTGCGTTACTGGAACAATTAGTGCGGCAGTTTTTAAGTGCTCTTTCCAGAATGTCGGTAGAAAAGAAGCTGTGGATTGTCGAGATCGGCCGCATTCGTATACATCAGATAGAATCAGAAGAGGATTAGAATAAAACAAGACATAATCATGTGTCATTTATTACATTCCCTTTTAGCGGTCATTTGCAGCTTGAGATAACAGTGTATCAGTAAGGGAGTTATTAAGAACTGAGCGATGAAAGACAGACAGGACAAGAAAAAGGTTGTCGATAATATTAGAAAAGAAATAGAAGATTCAAAGGGGACCCATATCTGGAGTGATTATGTAAATGCCCTAAAGTTAATATCCCAGGGTGTCTTTACAGGAAGTTCTGGCTTTATTCTTGAATTAATCCAGAATGCCGAAGATGCCGGATTTGGTTTAGGTTATCCGGGAGTATTTGAGATAAAGATTAATAAGAACAGAATATAAGTGATACATAATGCCAGCCCTTTTAAGGAGAGTGATGTTAAGGCACTCTGTGGTATAAGGTCTTCTAAGAAACCTGAAAAGGGTACATTGGGCTATCTGGGTATCGGGTTTAAATCCACTTTTAAAGTCACTGATTGTCCAGAAATCTATTCAAATGAATTCCAATTCAAATTTGATAGAAACGCCTATGTGGAGTTTATTCTTTTCTGCCATTGGGTGAAGCAAGCAGCGGTGCAAAATTCCCGATTCAAGCTGACTTCCTTGTCCAGCCTGGCAGAGATGCAATTAACTATGAAGCCAAATGGAACCACTGGCTTGTAGAAGAGGTGGCCAATCTTTGCAAAGAGGCAATAGAGTATTTTAAGAAACATGAGAAATGGAAATATAAGTTTCTACCAGCTTTTGATTTTAAAAAGTCCAGAGGCATTGAATCGTATGATAAATTATTTGGACCTAAACTGATAGAACATATAGAAGGGTTTCTGGAAAGAGATAATTGTGTGCCTACAATGGATGGGGAATGGGCAAGGCCTGCACAGGTGGTACGGCTAACAGAAGATCATAAGGCCAGGGAAGAATTGGTTTCTTTGGGTATTCTTAACAAAGATGAGATTGTCCCTGTAATGGGTTGTCAATCTGATTTGAAACTTCTCAAAGGTGGCGAGGTCTTCATTCCCGAATTGCCGCCATCTGATCCCATACTTAAGGAATTGGATGTCATATTACAAAAATCTCGGCCAGTATTACACCCTGATATATTAGGCAATACGGATAGCGAAGATGATCAAAAAGTACTGATTCTTGGAGAGGAAATTGGTAAAGGCTCAGAGTTATGGGTTCTTACAAAGGATGGAGAAATAAAGCCTGCCAAAGAGGTCTTGTTTTCAAAAGAATTCAAGCCTGAGCAAGACTGGGAAACCCGGCGGCTATATATTTCCGGACTCAACTTTATAAACCTGAACTATATTACGGATATTAATGATGATGACCAGTTGAAGGGATGGTGTCAATTCTTTAAGGTGGTTGGGGTAAAGGATGATCCGGATAATGGTGTAGAAGAGTTCGCAATGAAATATGCAATAGAGAAGTTAAGAATTCAATACACCAATGTTACATCCGTGGATAAAAGAAACTTTGGATATGACTTAGAAGCGGAGACAGATACTGGTAAGAGAATATATATAGAAGTTAAAGGATTAAGTTCTGAAAAAGATGTTGAACTTACAAGTAAGAGACTGAAGCCGCAGACAGACATAAAGAGAACTTTTACCTCTGTATTGTCTCATCTATACCGGAGAATCCTATAATGCATATGATTCAGAACCCTGCTGCCCCAGGTATAGGAAGAAAAGATAAGCTGAGTATCCCTGTAAATATTTGGAGAACCATGAGATGGCCATAAGCATTTGCAAATAGGTTGTATAGCTATGCTAAACATAAAACTAATAAAAATAGGTGGTTAGTCCCCTTAAGGGAATTGTATGGCAAGGATTAATTCGGTGCAGAGATAAGAGATGCCACAAAAAAATAAGGATGGTCAAATAAGGCAACTGTTTATGCCCCCGGTGCAAGCCCCCCATGAAGATCGTCGCCTTTATCAAGGATGATTCGACCATTCAGGAGATATTAAAACATCTGGGGCTGTGGGATACCCGTTCCCACTCGCTACCGCCGTCCTCTATTATATGTGAAGAGATAGTCTATGTTGGTGAATCTTCCACAACACCGGTCCCTGCATAGGCTGCAAAAGGATTTCCTTTTGCCTCCTCAGGGAAAACAGGAAAGGTCTGTCTGCGAAAGGGGCAAAATCCTTACCGGATGCCTGAAATAGAGGAAAGGGTATGGACAGGATGGGGATGGTCTTTTTGTATGAACTCACGTATTAGCTCAGCCGTCTTTTCAGGTTGATCCAGAAATGCAAAATGTCCGGCATTTGGTATGAATTCATACCTGACGCCGCGTATACGGTTGTGTGACCATTCAGTATACTTCTCCGGAAGTATGGAATCTTTCTCAGAGCGGATGATCATTACAGGAAAGTGAATGTACTCTATCATAGCAGTGATATAAAGGGACGTTATGTCCTGTTTAAAATAATCCTGTCTGTCATGTACAGCCTTTACCTGTTCCTTTTTCTCGGGCATTCTCAGTGATTGCTTCATATCTTCACCGGAAGGCATCTCCTGCCGGTATCGCAGTGAAGAGGTATTGATCATTTTCATGATTCCAGCTTCTTCAGTAGAATATATGAGGTCAAGCATAGCCTTTGATTCATCTGACCAGGTCACACCTTCAAATCCATTGATGCTTATAGCTGTTATAATATGTTCAGGGAAATGATGGCCGAATGCAACGGCGAGGCCGCCGCCTTCTCCCACACCCAGGACATTAACTTCTGTGATTCCAAGCTTTCTGATAAAAGAACGGTATAGCTGGAGTATGTGTTCGGAAGAGAAGTCACCTTTCATAGCGCCAGGTTCCATCAGCCAGGGCGGCTCGGCAATAATAACACGGAAATCCTTGCTGAGGAGGCTCGTTAGTCCGTTCCATGATTCCGTTCTTAACGGATATGTAGATAGTATGAGAATAGTGTCACCATGTCCCTCGTCTGTGTACACGATGGGGACATTATCAACCATAATCCATTTCTGATTTGGCGGCAGGACCTCAGGATCAAAAATATGTTTGGAAGTTGAAGCGCATGCAGATAACATAGATATGATGATGGTGAGTATTAACCATTTAAAATGAATGAACCGCATTAGGCACCTCATTAAGGATCAGTATATCAAGAATGCAGCTTTACTGCTGTCTGGATGGTAATGTGTTCTGTTAAGGCTAAAATAGCAGGAGTACTATGACCTGTCAATCTTTAATGTATCATTAAATCCTATTTTACTGCACTATCACCGTTCCCCGCATCAGATGACCGGAAATGGTGCAAACGTAATAATTGTCCCAGCGGTTTCAAAGGTGTGAGAAAATGTCCCGTTGGATGCTATAAGACCGGAGTCTAAGGGTGCTCTCGTGAGTAAGCCGCCGATTGCTGTGCATTCGGGTCCACTATCACTTGTGCTGGTTACGGTATGTGCAACACTATCATTATTTGTCCATGTAACAGTATCACCGACTGATATATTGGAGGGAGGCTATAGGCCAGGGTGTCTGACAGGGGTAACTTTTTCATTCTGTTTAGAAAAAATACAGACTATTTTAAAATTCAATAAAATTAGATAGTTACAAAGGGATTCATCCTGTATCTACTTATTATAGTGTATCAACTATATACAGCGTTATTAGTAGCTGAGGTTGTTATTCTGATACTTTAGCCCTAAGGTACAAGGCGAAATTAGATTACCCTTATTTGCAGGGATTCACCTGGGTGGTCAGGGTATGAAGGCTACATATAGTTTTACAGATATAGATAATCTCCGCAATAAAAAAGCAGGGCAAACCGACGCGATAACAGGGAAATATTCCATTACAGGTTCAATGACAAGAATGTTGAGCCTGGTATACAATATGAATACCGCCTGGAGATGGTTTCTTAAGGAATCGGATATTGGAGAAACCACCATTTCCTTGGGAAGATCACGAAGAGAATGAATAATATTAGACCGAGAAAATACCATGGATATACAATAGCATACACTATTGGTATGAGAATAATCCTCGTTACAATACGCAGGAATTCATGTTTCCTGATCAGTTCAGCTACAGTCGGGCTGTAGGTGTAGTAGAAATCAACAAAGACCTTGCCCATTCTGTTCGTTAACAGATAAGTATCTCTGAAGTCTCTCAGGGTCTTCACATGAGGATCGAGGTAACTCCCATAGGCTGCAGTTGCTATGAAACATCCCCCTCCTCCACTCCCTCCGGAGGTGTTATTGCTGGCCTCATTATTCGACATGGGAAGTCTGCCCGCCGGATCCCCAAAGAATGTATACATATGCACAAGGTCCTCCCTGATATCGTTATCGCGATAGGCCAGGGTCTTTGCCCTTAATATCGCCTCTCCCATGATACTCACACCATCTCTGAAAATTGCATCAAAGAGGTGGCTGGCAAGGGCACTATGCTCCGTGGTGTAACCGAGACTCGTTGGGGCCCATACAGCAAACGCCCCACCCTGGTCAAATTTTAAAAATGCCTCGGCAAGGGGTATATCCCATGGGTCATCTTCCTCCGATATACCACCTTCATTCGGGTATGCGAAGGAACCATTAAGGCAGTTTAAGGTAATAACGAATGAGAGTTTATCATAGTTATTCAGAAGACTCTCTACTCCATAGGTTCCCAGAACTAAGTATGAGTTTGTCATATTTTCATCAGCCCACTGGTCTATGTCCCCGTGGCCTGTGTATACTGTCATAAGAGTACCATTATTAATGTTATTGGCAACATCCTGCCTTGCCGTCTCCATGGCCTTATCCTGGTTATCAGGTATTAAATCATAGTATGTACTCATATAGACCTTATTACCTGTATAATCTTGTGGAAGGGAGCCGGCCAGACTATCTGAAAGCCCTTCGAATTCGTTATTGTCATCATCAGTTACAAAGAGAAGATTTTTCTGCCAGGGGGCTTGCTGTGAGGACTCATATTTGATAATCTTATCTACTACAATATCTGCCTCCCCTGCATTCTTCACAGATATCCGCCCGATTATCATCTCCGGAAGTACATCTCCCTCAATATCTGCAAACCAGTTATCTGAGAATATCAACCCAAATTCCCCGGGAACCAGGTATGTCGGTACCATATTGGGCTCACCATATCCATAGTTGTTTTTATAATCGTAATTTGCATCGCCGAAGAGGACAACATATTTTGGCGGGAGTGACCAGTTAGTGTAGGCATGTTTCAGAAATTCCCTTATAGCCTTTGGGGTGAATATACCGTGACTGAATTCATCATATATATCATTGATCTTTATCACTGCTGTTTTAAGACCATACTTGCTTCGGTAGTCTGAAAGCCGGCGGGCACTCTCAAAGAGGTCCTCATCGGTAATTATTATATAGTCTGCCCTGTTTGTAGCGTTCTTCAGAACTGAAGGAAGGGAATATTTTTCTATTTTATCCGGCCTCCCTATCGGGTTATTAATTACTGTTGCCACATATTCCTTTTCCTGGGAATTCAGGGAATCCCTGAAGTAGACAGGGTATGGTGATATATTCTCAACTTTGATGTTGTTGAATCTGTATATATTATCCGGATATTCTGTTATATCCAGTATGGTTATAAAATTTGGGTCAAGATCAAGATAGAAGTTGTGGAGGGCAAAATCGACTGGGCCGTTACCGACCCCTGTAAACCTCAGGTAGTTATTATATGCCCTGTAGGTCTTCCTGTAGTCTATTTCAAACCAGTTAAGATAAATACTGTCGATATCAAGGAAACCATCTCCGTCTATATCAAGAATATCTATCCAATCTGGATCAGTAACCGGAACTTTGACAGCCTCGATCTTTAAATAATTATTACCTTCGTTGAGATTACTACAGGGAATCTTCCTCTCAAGCTTTTCCGGCACCATACCGTTCCACTCTTTGTCGATTAACGGTATATCATTTAAAGATATTGTTGTATGGTGATCAGGGGATGTAAATACATCTGTTATCCCATGGACAGAAACCCTTACAGCGCAACCATTCGAATTTTTATCTAAATTTTTTATTGGGAAGGGTTTCTCTTTAAATGTATATTCCTCTTCGCCTGTTGCCCAGATCTTATCCCAGAACCAGTAGTCATTTTCTTCATTTTCAGGTTTTTCCCGCCACCATCTCCAATCTGTCTCAATATGGAGACGATCTATAAATGAAAGAGGTGGAGGAGAATTACCCGGTGTTCCATCTCTGGTGATCATCCTCTTACCATCATCTCCTCCCCACTCAAGCCAGTAGATATTTATATCCGTAAAATCATGGTATTCTGAGTCCCTTGATATCCCTCTGGCATAGAACTCTATATAGTCGGGAGGATCAAGGCTGTGGTCTTCTTCACCATGGACATGGATAGGTATCTCAACACCCTGATTAAAAATCTTGATAGTAGAGGGGTTTATAGTGTTCGGTGGGATGCCCGCTTTCTGAATGGCAGATTGAGAGAGGTAATATACACCATCCTTTTTGATCTCTATCCTGAGAAGGTCTTTTGCATAAGCAACATCCGACCATGAGGTCAGCTCGAAGGTTAAAAGGATAAGTAATGGGATAAATAGATAGGCATGTTTACTTCTCATAAGGGCTTTTTACTGCAATTCACATACCACTTCATTGTACCTGACTGAGCCAACACTTGACAAGGTGTTATCCATAGAAAGATAGTCTTAGATTATAGGGATCAACATGGTAAGCGACCCTGGGAGACGGTAAACGGGACAAGGAAGGACGCTGAAAAACTTTGAGAGGGATGCTGCAACTACTTGATTTCATTGGAGGCGGCGAACGGATTTGAACCGTTGAATAGAGGTTTTGCAGACCTCTGCCTTACCACTTGGCTACGCCGCCGTTACAATAACGTAATATTTTATAGGTGATTAATTGCCAAGTCAAGAGTTGACATAATCTAATGCTTATAAATAAGCCTATAAATGCCTCCCTGGTCTGTAAAGTAGATGAGACCGTCAGGGCCTTCCACCATATCAACAATTCCATCATCATGTTTAAAGAAGTTATCATCAACCTTTGATACCACCCCTTTTCGGTTGTCGAGGATTACCCTATGAATGTTCCCATTATTCCAGTCAGCAAAAAAAAGATTATCACGGTATTCTGACGGATATTTTGTTCCTGTATAGAATGTAATCCCGGTTGGTGCAATGGTTGATGGATAGACAATTATCGGATCTTCAAGGCCTTTCTTATTTTGTTTACCACTTATCCTGTCAGGTCCCCACCCGTAATTCTTTCCAGCGTAAATGATATTTATCTCATCGTTTATATCAGGGCCATTTTCAGTTGAATATAATATGCCAGTAGCAGGGTGAAATGTTAGGTCAAAGCTATTCCTCAGGCCATAAGCATATATGTACGATTTTGGAGAGTCAGGTTTTGACTGGTCATAAAACGGATTATCTTTTGGAGCGATACCATCTGCATTCAGGCGGAGTATCTTTCCTGCAAAAGACTGCATATCCTTGGAATTCTCTGGTTCTGCAACATCTCCTATTGAGAGATATAATTTACCATCAGTCCCAAAGGTAATGTTTCCGCCATTGTGATTTCCGTGCCCCCATTCCCGCTGACTGCCTATCGGAAGATTGTCCAGTATAGCCACAGGGTTTGAACCCTTATTATCTTTTACGGTAATCCGCATAAGCCTGTGCCGATATGGGTCATCGTGGCCACTCCCTTTGTGAGAATAATACACATATAGAAATCCGTTTTTCCCAAATTGCGGATCCAGAGTAAGTCCGAGTAATCCCCTTTCAAAATAGCAACTTACAGGTCCGAACCGGAATACTGGTTCAGGGAGAAGTTTTGGTGTGGAAGTGATGGCCTTCTCAATTACACGGACTTTTCCACTGCATCGCTCTGTAAAGAATAATCGTCCATCACTGGTAAAAGATATGGTTACAGGAAATTCAATACCTTTTATAACAGGTTCTGCTATAAACCCCGCTTCTGAAATATTTCCTTCAGATAAAATCAGGGTGAGGACTATATTAATTATAAGGATATAAAGTGGAAGACTTTTCTTTATCAACAAAACAGGCCTGTTACTGGGCCCTGTTAGCTGGCTTTAAGCAATCTGCTCTCCACATGCACTTAAACTGGTCACAAAAGCCTTCAACTGAAGTCCCAAAACAATCAAAGTTTCCCTCTTTGCGCTGAATGGATTTGATTAACTCAGTCTTGGGTGCAGTTGTGGGGAGCCCCAATTTCTGGGCGATCTTTTTGATCTCTGTTAATGTCATAAATTCCTCCTTGTAAAATTAATGATAAATATTGATGATTTTTAGTAAAAGAATAAAAATGAGTATACCCTATTTTCCATTATTGCGTCAACCAGCTAACTAATCCGGATGTTAAATTCTAATTTATTTTGGTATAATTTACCTCAAACAAGGGCAGGTTTGCAACTAATTTCAACCCTGCTAATAAAAAATTATCGGATGACAGAAAAAAAATATTATCCCATTTTTTTAAATCTTAAGGGTACAAAGTGTGTGATAGTTGGCGGCGGCAGGGTTGCTGAAAGAAAGTGTTCTGCCCTTATGAGGACAGGTGCCATGATAACTGTTATTAGCCCTGAGATTACGAGACGCATCACACAATACAAGGAAAAGGGATTAATAAGACATCTCCGGCGTAATTACAGGAGTGGAGATATCAAGTCTGTATTTATTGTTATTGCTGCAACCGGCTCTCCGGAGACAAATAAAAGGATAGCAGCGGATGCTATATCTTTAAATAAGCTCCTGAATGTAGTTGATACACCTTCTCTCTGTAATTTTATTGTCCCTTCTGTTTTTAATCGTGGCATGCTTACTATAGCTATTTCTACAGGCGGTGCCAGCCCTGCTCTGGCCAAAGAGATAAGAAAAGAGATTCAGAAGATTTATGGACCCGAGTATTCAGGATATCTAAAACTCTTTAAAATCGCACGCTCTAAAGTGATGAAAGGGATTAAGAGCAGGAAGGAGAGGGAAAAGGTCTTAAAAGGTATTGTATCAGCCATACGAAAGGGGAATGTGATAAAACTAAAATAGGGTGATTGAGATAACACCTGTAATCATCATAAGACTTCCAATCAGCCTCTCACCAGTGTGTTTTTCCATGAATAAGAACCTTCCATAGATTACACTGAAGATAAGATTAAACCTCTTTACAGAGATCATATACGCAACATCAGTCATGCTCAGGGCAATGAAATGAGACATGACCATTATAGATATAAAAAGTCCAATACCAATAAAGATTTTTGGAGTAGATACAACCTGGTTTAAAATCCCCTTACTGCCCAGGATAATAGTTAGAATTATAGTAAGGACAAAGGGATAGAAAAAACCAAAGAATATGGGGCTTGAGTGTTGAATCGAAACTTTTCCGAGGGTTGATGTAATACTGTAGATTAATGCTACTCCTATCATAAAGATAGAGCCCCGCTCCTTTCCTATGGCTTTTACAGGACCGAGGATCCCATTAGCGGTTGCCCTTATATTGAGAAGATAACCGCCAAAAGCTATAAGGAAAATTCCTATAAAGCCTGACTTGTCAGGTAATTCTCCTAAAATAAAAAAGGCGGTCAGGATAATGAATACAGGGCTTAATGTCAGAAATGGGATAGTAACAGACAGAGGAGAGATTTTAATAGCCTTTACATAAAGGATTATTGCAGTGATCTCTAATGGAAGCATCAGGAGAAGTGTCAACCAGAAGGTCCTGTCCAGCGTTGGGATTTCAATAAAAAAGAAGGCCACTGCAAGAAATGGCAGTGAATATCCCTGTCTGACCCAGGCAATTACATACTCATCTGTATTCCGTAAGGCCTTTTTACTGATGGAATCAGCAGTTGCGAGTGTAAACGCGGCTATAAGTGCAAAGATTACCCATGATATCATTCAGCTCTTTACCATAAAGGATGGTTATTACAAGTGTCAAGTACCAATTGTCAAGTACCAATCAGCGGAGGTCTGTATAGAATTTGAATATGGATTATGTTAACATGTTTCATGCCATTTCAGAATCCGCAAGACTCATGATCTTATAGAGCATAATATTCGTGAATGGGGAAAATTTTCTTACTTTGAGATGTCGGATTGTTAGAATTACTCTCTGGCTGATAATCTTTCATATCATTAATCCAAATGCGGTATTTGCCGAAGAAACTTTTACTGCTTCTACTCAAAGATATGCCGGGATCCTTGTTCAGGATACTTTGCACACAATAACAGCACCAGCAAGATGGGACCAAAGGGATTGGCTGGATTTTTCCCTTTACACTGTTGGAATTGGGGCTGTTATGGTTTTTGATGGGTCGATATCTGATGA
>Ga0209343_10003239_pt1 | contig 20610 bp, 24 predicted proteins | sample RifCSPlowO2_02_FD_184026 | JGI IMG/M metagenome (GOLD analysis project Ga0209343, IMG submission 184026) | Groundwater microbial communities from Rifle, Colorado - Rifle CSP2_plank lowO2_0.2 (SPAdes) (version 2) | ecosystem: Environmental > Aquatic > Deep subsurface > Groundwater | place... | reverse complement strand
TTTGAGATGAGGCTGACAGAGACCCCCACCCTCTCGGCCAAGTCCTTGATGAGCAAGCCCTTCACCAACCGGGCATGTCGGAGCCTGGCACCTATGGCCATATGGTCCGAAAACGTCTTGCTTGCAGCAGGCTCTACCAACTTCTTGCCTGTAGACAAGGGGTGAACTTTGGCACCGGTGTTTTTCTTCATTGGAAACTGAGTTGAATGCTTAGAAAACGACTTGCACCATGATGGACTGCCTGCACCACTTTGCAGCCCGCAAATGCACCAATTGATCGCAAAAGGTGTACCGAAGGGGTAGGTCTCACATGCAGTTCAGCAAGGGGATGTCAACTGGAAAGCAAGACTCTGACCCGGTCGCATGGGCCTCGTTCCGTGGATACCTGAACTGGCTGGTCCTGACTTTGCTTAGCAAGCATTCCCACACCCGCAATCAGCAGGAAAAACGCTCATGACTCTACACTCCTCGACTTTTGGTCAATTGTCGAAACACATCGCAACTCTGACGGGCACGTCCGTAGGTTCGGAGAGGCTTCTGGAGGTGGTGGCCGCTTACGAACCTATTCTTTCCGAAATTGCAAAGCTGCGCGAACTCAACTTGGCAGAAGTCCACCCGGCCATCATCTTCGAGCCCACAGCGGCATACCGGAGTGCCGCATGAAATCTATCCCCATCGAATGGACTTCGCTCAAAGGACTCGGCGAAGGGTTGGCGAAAGGCCGCTTCAGCAGCGTAGAACTCACACAACATTTGCTGGCTCGAATCGAGAAGCATGATGGAGCCATCCAGAGCTTCATCCATATTTCCGAGCATGCAATGGAGCAGGCTCATGCATCCGACCGCAGACGTCGGCGCCGAGGTGCCATTCTGGGGCCACTCGATGGCATCCCTGTCGCACTGAAGGACAACTATTTGACCGCTGACATGCCCACGACTGCGGGATCCATCGCAGCTGGTATAGCTTTCGGCGCCGAAGATTCGGCATGCGCACAAAGGCTCAGAGCTGCGGGGTGTGTTCTGCTTGGTAAGACACGTACTCACGAGTTTGCTTGGGGCACCATAAGCCCCCCGGTTTCAAACCCTTGGGACATTGAGCGCATCCCCGGTGGATCTAGCGGTGGGTCGGCTGCAAGTGTTGCGGCGGGTTTCGTGCCTATGGCGATGGGTTCGGACACTGGAGGATCGGTACGCATTCCCGCAAGCTTTTGCGGAACGGTAGGCATTAAACCAACCTTTGGACGTATAAGTCGCGTCGGTATCGTTCCGCACAGTTGGTCGCTTGACCATCCAGGACCGCTGACCCGCACGGTTGAAGATGCAGCGATTGCAATGAATGTGCTGGCAGGCTATGACCCACGAGATCCTGCTTGCCAAGATCAGCCTGTGCCCGATTACGCAGCCGGCATACGCGCCAGCCTAAAGGGTCTTCGTGTTGGCGTCATCGACAATCACTTCATGGACCGGAACACGCCAGATGTACATGCAGCGGTCACCGAAAGCATTGCAGCCATGCAGAGCAGCGGCGCTCGCATCGTGCACTTTCGCATCCCTCTCCTTGCCTATGGTCTGGCCGCCATCTATGCCATTGAACTGGCATCCTCAGGCGCTTACCATGACCGTCATATTGCCTCCGGCGTTTCCAGTGGCTACCAAAAAGACGTGCGAGATTTGGTGGAGATGGGACGACTGGTTTCTGCCGTTGACTATTTGAAGGCTGAACAGGTGAGGACACTCCTGTGCGAAGAATTCAAACGCATCTTCGAGCAGGTCGATGTTGTCGTGACCCCGACCGAACCCATCACCGCCTGGAAAAAGGGGCGACAAACGCTCAGCGTCGCCGGCGTGGATGAAAGTGTTCTGGCTGCATCATGGCGTCTGACCTATCCGTTCAACCTCACGGGCCTGCCTGCGATCTCGGTTCCCTGTGGCTTCGACAAGGAAGGGATGCCGATCGGGCTTCAGATTGCCGGCAGGCCTTTCGATGAGGGCACAGTGTTCAAGTGTGCTTTTGCTGTCGAAAACCTGCTCAATCTGAAAAAGAAACCTGTTCTCGCGTGAAGCACGAATTGGATGATGTCGCGGCTGAGCAGCTGCGTCAGCTTGTGGTGGATGAAGAGTTTTTCTTTGCCAAACGGGATTTCACGCTGCACGCCTAGGGCTGCAGGTCGTGCAGGTAGCGCGAGGCGGCTTGGCGTTGCGCAATACCTTTGTCCACCAGATTGCAACTGCGACAATTCGGTTGCTCAAAGATCACTTCCACCAGCTCACCTGTGTAGATCTTGTGCAAACGCGTGCGTACGTGTTTGGTGGTGTGTTCGGCCAGCGCACGGATGGCGGCGATCTTTGCCGTTGTCCATTTGGACGTTTCGGCCACGGCCTGCAGCATGAAGAGCAAGCAGCCAAGGTTCCCAAGCTTTGTCTCGTGTGACGCGCAGCAGCTGGCAGTAGTAGTCGGCCTTGTGGGCGAACACATGGCGGCTGAGGTACAGGATGGGCTGGTTCAACAGCTCTTCCTGGATAAGGGAGAGGATGTTGAACACGCGACCATTGCCGTCGGTGAACGGGTGGATGGCTTCGAACTGGTAGTGGCCCACACAGCCATGCGGATCGATGGATCCAGATCCGTCTGGTTGTGCAGAAAGCGCTCCCAGTTGGCCAGCATGTCGCGCAGGCGGGCTTCGCCTTCTGGCGGGGTGTAGACCCCATCGCCCGTGCGATCATTGGCAAGCTGGGCACCCGGGGTGCGGCGGATGTCCATGTCCACCCCTTTGAGGGTGCGGAAGATGTCTACAGCGGTGGCGGTGCACAGTGGCCGCGCCTTGAACAACTGAAAGCCCTGGGTGAAGTGCGGTGAGGTAGCGCAGCGCTTCTTTGGTGTCGGGGTCGGCGTTGTCGTGGCCCTATGTGTCCGTTAGGAGCTATTCGCCCAACCAGAAGCGTTCGCTGCGGTCGAGGAAGTCGTGCACATGAACTGTGATCGATTCGTCGCTTAGCAGCACAACGCTGTACTGAGGCGGCTCGTGACTGCCTGGAATCTTGGTCGTATCGTCAAGCCGTAAAGCCACTTGGTGGTTGGTGCCGCGTATCGTAGAGTACGGAATTCCTTGCCACGAACCGAAGATCGGGCGATGGACGTGACCGAAGAACAGGTGCTTGATTCGCTGGGTCCTGCCCGACAGCGCGCGCTGGAACGGTGCCGTGTCCAGCAGGGAGATGCGGTCCATCGACGGGATACCGAGTGCGAACGCCGGGTGGTGCATGAACAACAGGACCGGACGGTCGTCCTCGCCCAGCCGCTCGGCCAGCCACTGCGCACGCCGCTCGCAGAGAACACCATGGCTCACGCCGGGCTCGTTGGTGTCCAGGAACAACCCGCGATACGGACCGACGGGGACTTCGTATTGAACGAAACCATTGGCATCCACCGGAACGCGCGGGAAGAAATCGCGGAAATTGGCCCGGTTGTCGTGGTTGCCAAGAATGGGCAATACCGGCATGGGCAAACGGCCGAGCTGCTCGGCCAGCTGCCGGTAGGCGTCCCGATGACCGACGTGGGCCAGGTCGCCCGTCACAACGCACATCGCTGCATCCGAGTGCTCTTCCAGCATGCTGTCAATGCAGCGCGCCAATCGCTTGACCGGATCCAGCCCGTAAAGCGCATGCCCCTGCTCAACGAGATGGACGTCCGTGAGATGGATGAACTTGAACATGGGGCATCCTTCCCTTAACGCGGCAGCAGGGCCTGCACGTCGCGGCTCATGGCGGCGAGCGCATTCTCCGGCGAGGCGTCCTTGGAGATCACGGTCTGGATGTGATCCTTGATGACGTCGGTGATCTTCAGGCCATTCTCACCGGGGAAGGCGTACCAGCCCGTCAACATCGGCAGCTGCTTGATGGCCGTCAGGTGGTTCGGGTTTTGCTCATAGAACGACTTGAGCAGGTTGGCATCATTGGCGGGGATGGTGTTGGCCGGGAAGTAGCCGGTGCCATGAACCATAGCCGTGGCGCCGAGCGGGCCCGTGGCGAACTTGATGTATTCCCAGGCGGCTTTCTGTTTGGCCGGGTCCTTGGCGAACATCATGGCCACATTACCGCCGGCCGGCAAGCGACCGTTCTTCTCGATCGGCATGCGTGCGGTGCGCAGATCAAAACGGCTACCGACCTGTTTGGTGATCAGACCCAGGCGCGAAGTCGAGGTGACCAGAATGGCCAGATTGCCGGAGACGAAGTCCTGGCTCGCGGTGTTGAACGCCGCGTCGCGCATCTCGCCATCCTTCACGACCATGGCGAAGGTCTGCATCGCGGTCTTACCCGCCGGGTCGTCAAAGGCCACTTTCTTTTCGTCGGGCGTCAGCATGGTGCCACCATTGGAGAACACCAGCGCCTGCCACATCCAGTTTCCGGTGATTTCCCAGTCCATGTGCATGCTCTGGGTACCGGCGCTGGCCGCCTTGGATTTCCGCGCTAGAGCGGCAATGCCGTCCCAGGTGGCGGGAAACTGCTCTGGTGCCACGCCGGCCTTGCGGACGAGGTCGGCGTTGAAATAGACGATCGGGGTCGACAGCGAGAAGCCTATGCCGACCTGCTTGTTGCCGACCTGACCGAGGGACAGCAGGGCCTTGTCGTAACCCATCTTGTCCCAGTTCTTCTCTGCTTTGATAAAGGGCGTCATGTCAACGGCGATATCACGGTCGACAAACACGCGCTGGCGGTTCAGGCCCTGATAGGAGACGTCAGCCAGCTGGTTGGTAACCGCCTGGCGAAGTGATTGCTGCGCTGCCTCTTCGTAGCCGGGAGTGGGCCCGCGAAAGGACACCTTGTACTGCGGGAACTTGGCCATGAAGTCACGTGCGATCTTTTCGTGCACGTCCTTGAAGATGCCTGCATAGGGGTAGTCGACCACGATTTCGACCGCCGACTGGGCCTGCGCCAGGCTGCAGACCAGCAGCGCGCCGGCCGCCATGGATTTCAGAAAAATTCGTTTCATCGGATTTACTCCTTGGTGAATAGAGAGAGAGAGAGAGAGAGAGGTTCAGCCTTTGACGCCGGTCAGCGTCACGCCTTCGATAAACCGCTTTTGGGCGGCGATGAACAGAAGCAGCAGCGGCGCCGTGATGAGGACCGTGCCAGCCATGAGCGGGCCGTAATTGATACCGGCCTCCTCATTGCGGAAGAACATGGTGCCCAGCGGCGGGGTGGCCAGTTCGGGCGAGGAGATCACAAGCAGCGGCCAGAAATAGTCGTTCCAGTGCCAGACCACAGAGAAAATGGCGAAGGCAAAGAGAGCGGGCACCGCGGTGGGGAGCATCACACGCCAGACCAGCTCGAACTCACTCATGCCGTCCAGACGCGCAGCGTGCACGAGGTCATCGGGGACCGTGCGGAAGAACTGGCGCATCAAGAAGATGCCGAAGGCCGAGATCGAGAAGGGCACGATCAGCGCCGACAGCGTGTTGAGCATCCCCGCGTGGTGCAGCATCACGTAGATCGGAATGGCCGTGGCCTGGTGTGGAATCATCAGGGCGAGCAAGACCAGCCGCCAGGCCCAGGTCTTGCCCCGAAATTCGATCTTGGCAAAGGCGTAAGCCGCCGGCAGCAGTACCAAAATCTGCAGCACCAAAATGGCTGCGCAGACCACAACGCCGTTCCAGAGGTAGCGCAGCAAGGGCACGCGTGTCAGGGCTTCGGTGTAGTTTTCGACCATGGCCAGGCGTGTTGGTAGCAGGGTCAGCTCACGGCTGAAGATCTCATCCGCCGGTTTTAGCGAGGTCAGCACCATCCAGATGAACGGAGTCAGAAAGATCAGGGCACCCGTCATCAGAAGCAGATGGCGCGCGGTGCGGAAGAGAAGTGAGGGCCGGTTCATCAGTAATGAGTCTTTCGTTCCATGGTGGTGTGTTGCACCTGGGTGAGGAAGAAGATGCCGGCAATGAATACGACAGTCATGGCACTGGCATAGCCCATGCGGAAGAAGCTGAAGCCTTCGGCGTAGATCGTGTGCAGCAGGACCTCGGTCGACTTGTTGGGGCCGCCGCGGGTAAGCACATGCACCGTGTCGAAGACCTGCAAGGCACGGATGGCGCAGACCGTGACCACGAACAGGGTCGTTGGTCCCAACAGCGGCCAGGTGATGCGGCGAAAGCGCTCCCAGGGATGGGATATCCCATCCAACGCCCCGGCGTCGCGGACGTCCTGCGGGATACTCTTGAGCCCCGCGAGGAACAGCACCAGAGCAAGGCCCGACATCTGCCAGATGCCGATGACCGCCAGCGAATAGAGCGCCACGTGCCGATCATTGAGCCAGTCGCGGGGTGTCAGGCCGATCAACTCCAGCAGATGGTTGACCATGCCGGCACTGGGATGCAGCAGGAACTGCCACACCACCGCCATGGCGATCAGTGTCGAGGCCACAGGCATGAAAAAAGCCGTGCGATAGAAGCCGCGCAATTGGCTGTCGGACTCGATCAGCAAAGCTGCGCCCAGGCCAATGCTGACGGCGCCGCCGGTGACCAGAACCAGATAGAGAAATGTGTTGCCCAAGGACTTGCGGAACACTGGATCGCCCCAGAGCTCCACGTAATTGGCCAGGCCGATCCAGTTCAAGGTGGCAGCGCCGAACTGCCAGTCGGTGAGGGACATCACGGCCACGGTGATGACGGGCAGCAGCAGCATTACGACCAGCAGCACGGCAGCTGGCGAGATCAGCATCAAGGTATTTAGCGGATGGACGCGCATGATGGACCCTGATCGGTTCAGGCCGCGGCGTTCAGCAGCACGGGATGCGGACAGAAGGCCAGTCGCTGACCATCGGCACCAAATATATGGATCTGATCCAGCGGCACCCAAGCGCGCAGTGGCTCACCGATGCGAAGATTCGGATGGCTGCTGTGCAGGCAGAAAACGCAGCTTTGCCCCGACGTTGCCAGCTTGACGGTGGCGATCAGTTCTGCACCGGTGTATTCGACGGCGCTGACGGGACCGTGTATCGCCAAGCCATCCACATGGGCTTGCGTATTTGTCTGTGGCCGGAAGCCGACCTGGCAGGCTACGGGCTCGCCATTGACGTCTGGCATCCCTTCGACGTGCCCAATCTGTCTCCCCAGCATCCAGACGCTGCCATTGCCGCGAATTTCGCCCGGCAACAGGTTGATGCGTGGCGCACCGACAAAGCGGGCCACCTCGACATTCGCCGGATGGTTGTAGATCTCATCGGGCGTGCCGAGTTGGAGAATTCGCCCCTCCCGCATGACGGCGACGCGGTCCGACATGGACATGGCCTCATGCTGATCGTGCGTGACGTAGATGAATGTCACCCCTAATTGGTCATGGAGCTGGCGAATCTCGGCACGCAAGGTCTGCCGCAGGTTGGCATCGAGATTGGAAAGCGGCTCGTCGAACAGGAATACAGCCGGGTGACGCACCATGGCTCGCGCCAGGGCCACACGCTGGCGTTGACCGCCAGAGAGCTGGGCCGGTTTGCGATCCAAGAGATCTGCGATACCCAGGCTTTGCGCGACCTTGCGTGCGCTGATCTCCGCCTCGGCGTGTTTTCTTCGGACGACGGGGAAAAGCCAGCGCATGGCGGGTAGACGCTGCCAGAAATTCAGGCCTCGCATCAGCAGCGGGGTGCAGATGTTCTGCCCAACCGTCATGTGCGGGTAGAGGGCGTAGGACTGGAACACCATGGCGCAGTTGCGCTGACTGGGCGACAGCTGCAGCAGGTCGCGGTCATCCAGATGGATCGTCCCCGCATCGGGTTGATCCAACCCGGCGATCAGCCGCAGCAGCGTGGATTTGCCACAGCCGGACGAGCCGAGCAAGGTGAGGAATTCGCCGTCCCGTACCTCTAGGTCCAAGCCCTTGAGGACCTGCGTGGCACCAAACTGCTTGACCAATCCTTTGATCTTGATTTCAGGCATGGCAGGCTTCCTTGTCGGTGGGCAGGCGCTGGAGAACCCATTGAGTGAGTTGGTCGTAGACGTTGAAGCTCACCACCTGCGGCAATAGATCGTCAGGGTGGTTCGCATAACCGCCGAGGTGGCCAGCAAAACGAACCTGCGCGGCGTGCGCGCAGCGCGCGTCGATGCCGGAGTCCCCGATGAACAGCGCCTGCGAGGGCGCCAAGCCCATCAGATGGAGCACCCGCAGCAGCGGGTCGGCTGCGGGCTTGGCCAGGGGCGCATCGCCGATACCGACAATGACTTCGAACTCGACCGGAAAGGACGCGGCTGCCAGCAGCGCATCCGTCGAGGCACGATCGCGATTGGTACAGATGGCAAGTCGCAGGCCCTTGGCCGCAAACGCCTCCAGCGTGGCGGCGGCACCGGCGAACGGTCTGGCGGTCGCCAATCCGTGTTGCCTGTAAAGAGCCAGGTAGTCGTGTTCCAGCCGGGCGGCTGTCTCGTCGGGAATCGCCTCGGTCTGGAGCACGAGTGCCTGGCGAAACATCGGGACCAGCCCCTCGCTCAAGGCCGGGCGCAACATCTGCAGTGAGATGGTGTTCAGGCCGGCGCCCTCCAGCACCTCATTAGCAGCGGCCGCAAGGGATGGCAAGGTGTCGAGCAGCGTTCCGTCGACATCGAACACCACAGCGTCTAAATGATCGTTTATGTTCATATGCACTGATGTTATGAACATGTTGTGTCATTTTTATGACTTGTATTGATCTTATAGTCCGATGAAACAGGACGGATTCTGAAAACTTATCCAGGCGTGTAGTCGCCCACCCCCCATGCTCAAAGCCGCACGTCATAAGGAAATCGTTGCCCTAGTCCAGGGGGGCGGTGCTGTCGAGGTCACCGTCCTGGCCGAGAGATTCCAGACCGCACCGATCACCATCCGACGAGATTTGATCGAGTTGCAGGAGCGTGGACTGCTAGCGCGCACCCATGGCGGCGCTGTCTCGGGCGAGATGATTGCCGATGGCTGGGCGCGTTATGAAAGCATCAGTTACGCAGAGCGCGAGCGCGAACACGTCCGCGAAAAGCGCGCTATCGCCGAGCTGGCGGCGCAGCAGGTATCCGATGGCGACTGCATCCTGGTCAACGGGGGCACCACCTCACGCCATCTGGCCGAGGCTTTGCGTGGCCACCAGAACCTGCATGTCGTCACCAATGGACTGACCGTGGCCATGGAATTCGCCCGCAGCCAGAACGCCGCTGTGTATCTCTTGCCGGGTACGGTGGACTTCAAGAAGATGGCGTCGGTTAGTCGGCCAGTACAAGGCGCTTTCGACGATATCTCCGTCAGGGTTGCCTTCCTCGGTGTGCATGGCATCTCCCCGACAGGAGGAATTGGGATGCTGTCCCCGGATGAGGCGGCGATGAACCGATGCTTCGTTGACGCAGCACAGTCGGTCACCGTGATGGTGGACTCTTCAAAATTCAGCTCACATGCGATCTTCCGCATTTGCGAGATGAAGCGGATCACGCGGGTTATCACGGACCCAGGCATCAGCGACCTCGATCGCAGCCAATTGATTGCTCTCGGTATCGAGGTGCTTGTGGCGTCACCCGAAGACTCGGCGGGATGAATCTTGCAGATCAGCGGCGACGTCAGGGGTTGTTCGCACTGGCCCACCCGAGGTACAGCGTTCGCGCCATGGCCCAAGTCTTGGGACGAACCCCGAGCACCATCAGCAGTGAGCTGCGGCGCAATGCACACACAACGCCAGCAGCCAGGCTCGTACCTGCTCCCTATGACGCCGTCCGCCGACAAAGCTCCATCCTGATGGCATCCTGTTCGGTCTGATACGCCACTTCCTTGGCGACCGCTGGTCGCCTTAAAAGATTGCCCTGACACTGGCCCGCATCTTCCCCAGGGGCCATGAGCACCGCGTGTCACACGAGACTGAGATCATCTACACTGCATCAACGCCCAGTCCGTGTGCGAGCTCAAGCGCGAGCTGATCGCCACCATGCACCACGTCCTTAACAAACACCTACCTCGCAGTAAAGGAGAAGACCGAAGAGGTCAGCGCCCCGACATGGTGAGCATCCGTGCGCGTCCGCTCGAAATTGAAGACCGGCAGTTTCCTGGGCACTGGGAAGTGCGACCTCATCAAGGGCGCGGCCAACGCCAGTGCGGTTGGAACTTTGGTCGAAAGCACCAGCTGGCTGCTCATGTTCGTCAAGCTGCCCGAGTTCAAACATGGCGGCCCGGACAATGTGATGCAGGCCTTCTATGACCTGCTCCCACACAGGCCCCGCCACTCCCGTCTAACGCCCACGCGTCACCGGAAAAGACCACCTATTGATCCCCTACGTTTCAGCCACACTTCGATCTCATGCGCCTTGAAGGTTGACCAACGTAAGACCACATTGTGCGTTCAGCCTGCCACCGGATACCTGGAGAGGAATCTTTCATGACAACCACCGATCTGCGCCGAATCTGGAACGACAGCACCCGCCTGTTCTTCGCGCCGCTCGTGGGTGCGGTGACGGGCGCTGTGAAGGAATTCCAGCGGGTGCATCGCGAGGTCGAGCTCAACCGCCGTCGAGCGATCCACCAGAAAACAGACTGACACCCGGGGTGCCATGGACCCATGGCATGACCCGATAGCACGCCCAGCCCGGTCTTCGAAATCGACCCGAGCGGACACATCTGTCCGCTCGCCCAGAACCTTCAACCTTCCCACAGCCCATCCCAGAGGGCCAGCATGCGCGGCCCGCCGGGCAGCGCTCTGAGCACCTTGCGGTCCTCCACCCACAGCGCCAGGGTGCCGCGGGAGTCGGGATCGAAATGGATGCGGGTGAGCCATGACCGCTGCTCGCCGTGCCGACGCAAGTGTCCGGTCCTGAACATCCAGAACGCCGAGTCGCTCATCTGAAATCGGCTGGACAGCATCTCGCTCTCCCACAGGTCACCCAGCCCGTAGAGGTAGACCACCTCCGGTTGGGCCGCCTGGGGTTCGTCCAGGGCGTCGGCCTCTCCACCTTTGACAGCGTCCGGTGGGGTAGGCTGGGCTGTCTGTGCGGACTGCAGGACGATGTCCAGGTTGTCGTTGAGCTTGCGCAGGGCCTTCACGATCTCGTTCATCTGCCGCAGATTGGCGTGCGTCGCTTCGAACCAACGCCGGGTCTGGGCTTCGCGGTGACAGAGCCGGCGCTGCCCACTCGTGTAGCTCTCGTCGGCCAGGGTAGTGAGCGTCACCAGCGTGGTCTGCTCATCGCCCAGCGGCGTCTGCGACAGCAGGTTGACCGCGTGGCTCAGGCCATCGATCGAGAACCATTCGGTGCCACCATCCCAGCGTTCACTGCCCTCCCCGTGGATGTGAAGCCGGAAACCGCTCAGCAGCTTGTGAAGGCTCTTCTCGATCTCCATCGCACGCCGGCGGTCCGAGAACAGGGCCTTGAGCGAACTCTCTTCAGCGATGTGCTCGGCGTCGGGCAGGCCGCGCGCACGCACCTGCGGATCCACGCTCACACCGATCTTGAAGCGCGGTGAGATTCGGTGCACCAGCAGGTAGACGTAACACGGCGTCGGGCGGGTCGTGCGCACCGGCTTTCTATCCGGTGCGCGGCGCGAACCGCGTTCACAGCTGGGCAACTGCGCTTCTTCGTAGTGCCAGCTCATGCGGGATTGGGGCATCAGTTTGTACATGGCGCTCACTCCTTCGGCCCGCTGGCGATCACTTCGGCACAAAGGGTGCGTGCCGCCTCACAAACGTAGCGCTTGCCACTGGCGCGATGCTCCAGGACCAGCTCGTCGCCCACGGCAGCGACCAGGGCACCTTCGAGGCGGTAGGTGGCCGTGCTGGTAAGCGCAGTGACCACCGGCAGCTGAAGCAGACCGCCCGGGCGGTCCACGCGCATGGCGATCAGGGAGCCGGCGGCAAAGCGGGTCACGACCTTGGCGTCCTGGACCAGCGCGTCCTGGTAGGTCAGGTACATGCCCGCGCCAGCCAGGGCCGCCAGCGTCATCAGCACGGCCAGATCCCGGAAGAACTTGCGGTCTTCCTTTCTGGTGTTGGTGTTGGTGTTGGTGTTGGTGTTGGTGTTGGTGTCCGTCTTCATGTTCTTGTCCTTTCCTGGTTCAGCTCTTCAGGTCGATCACCTGGGCTCCCCACGGGTAGGTGATGCGTTCGCTCCACAGGTGCAGCACGGTGAGCAGTCGGGCGAACTGCTCGCCATCGACACCATCACCCGCCGTGGCGCCCAGCAGCAGCGCCCGGAGCAGTCGGCCTTCCTGGGGTGCCTGCCGGGCCAGGAAGTCCAGATCGGCCCGCAACATGCGGCGCCGGGCTTGCCGGACCTCGTGCAGAAGGACCCGGGGGGTTCCGCGTTTGGCCACCTCCACCGGGTGCGCGCACCAGAAATGCCCGCTGGCGTAGAAGAAGCCGGCGGCGTGCATGACGGGCGCTTCGTCCAGCAGCACGTCGGGTGCGATCGAGCATTGCCAGGCCAGCTGGGTGGACAGCTCGAACGGCGTGACCTTGCCCGTGCTGCGGCTCAGGGGATGCAGGAACCGGCCGGCGCGGGCGTCGTGCACCTTGAAGTAGCACTCCAGGTTGAAGTCGATCAGGAAGATCGCGTCCATGAAGGCATCGATCTCGGGATGGCCACAACGGATGCGGTAGGCCAGCACGTGTTCACGCAGCAAGGCCAGCTGGTGCAGCTTCATGCGGTGCGGGGTCATGCCCTGGAACAGCTCGCCGATGGCCAGCAACTCGCTGGCGCTGGGTACGCGGCTGTGGTTCCAGTGGGCCAGTTCGCGGGCGTTCTGCGCGCCCTTACCGGAGGCGTTCTCGCCTCCGCCCCCTCCTGGTCTTTTGCGCGGACGGGGTTCGGGTTGCGGGGTGTTGTCGGTGGGTGTGTTCATCGGATGCTTTCTGCAAAGGGATTCGGTTGCTGAACAGAGATGAGGGAAAAGGTGGGCGCGCTCAGCCGTTCGACTGGGTGCGAACCATCCAGACGAAGAAGCGCTGGCGCACATCGAGGGGCGTGGCCTGCTGGTCGGGGCGGGCCAGCAGGCTGATGGCGCAGTCGTCGTTGCTCGCCATGCATTCACCCGGTGGTGAACCCGGCCGGTTCGAATCGGTCCAGCTGAGCTCCATCCACTGAGGCAACAGACTGCGCACGACGTCGGGCGTGGCCACCTGTCCGGCAAGGGCGCGCAACGCGTCGTTGACGTCCGGGTTCAGCCCGTGCAGAAGGATCCACAGCCCCTCGTGCACCGGCAGCAGCACGATGCCATCCAGACCCGAAAAGCACACGATCGGATGTGGCCAGGGGTCTGGCTGCACGTCGGCATCGGCCTGCTCAACGGCCGGTGCCTGCACGCCCTCGGCGTCAGCGGCCGGTGGCGTGTTTGAGCCCGCAGAAGACTCCGCGAGTTGGAGGCTCTGCAGGAGACCCGAGGGCGCGATCACCAGATCAAAGACATCGTGCGGTGCTTGCAGGCAGATGGACCAGGCGTATCGGTTCACCTCGCCCCAGAAGGTGTCCATCACATCGGGGCTGATGCCAGCGGCGAGCATCTGATCGAGGTAGAGGAAGCACTGGGCCTGCAGGTGGTGGCGTTGCACGGTTTCGCTGCCTGTGCACCGTGCGGGGGTCGCCGGAATGACGGCCTGGACAGCCTTCTTGAACCGGCGAACGGGGCGGGCCGGTTGCTTGTTGAGTTTCTTCTGGGCGGCTGGCTTGAGCAGGCGCCGGGGCAGCGTGGTACCTGTGGTTCTGGATGTACGTGGTTTGGAGGTCATGGGTGTGTCGCTTTCTGGGATGAAGGTGAATGGGTGAATGAATGGGGCCCATGGGCTGGCTTCAGGCAAGGCTTCGCCCTGCCCTGCTCGTTGGGCGTTTGGCTTTGGGTGGCAATGGCAAGGGGCGAAGACTTCTACCGGCTGCAAGGTCACGCTGCAGCGGTGGTCAAGTCCTCCTGCGCCTGAAGGGGAATTTCAGGATCAGGGAGGGGGATCCTCTGGTGCGTTCACGTTCGAGCAGGTCATGGCTTCAGGCTCGCATGGCAATCGTCAATGTCAAATCTGGGTCTGGTCAGCGCTCGCGGTGGAGTCCACCGTGCAACTGCCCTGCTGCTCTCCGGGCTTCTGCTCTGGGCAAAGCTCCGCCCTTCCCTCTTGCACGCCATGCTGTGGCGTTGGCAAGAGGGTTCAGGAGCTGGGGGTCGGGGATGGACCTAGAACCCGGCGCGGGGCATGGCCGGGTTCGGTGTCCTCTTCCCTCCGCACGGTGGTGGACCTTGTCCTCCATCCGATCCATGCTGTTTCAGACGACGGTGGGCGGCTGCATATCCGCGGGGCTTCGGAACGGGACTGGGAAGTTGTTCTGTTGCCGGTACAAAGGATTCCTGTTCGAGCGTGTTTCCATGCTCGTCAAGGACCTGTTCCGTGATGCGCGCCAGTGGTGCGGTGCCTATGCGACTCGCCAGCAACCGCTCCATGGCCGATCCGTCCTGTCGTGTCATGTTGGGCACATACCGGCTGTAGGTCTTGAACAGCATTTCGGTGCTGGTGTGGCCCAGTTGTCGTGCGATCCACTCCGGGGCTTCTCCCGCGGCCAGCCACAACGTCGCCGCTGTGTGCCGTGTCTGATAGGGGCGCCGCAGTTCGAAGTCCAGGTGGCGCAGCAACGGGTACCAGACACGTTTGGTGAAATTCGTGTTGTCCAAAGGCTGCCCCAGCAGGTTGCAGAAGACGTACTCCGACACCGTGCCCGTGATCTTTTGCTGCCGAAGCATGGCTTCGTAAACGGGCTGGCTCATGCGGATATCCCGCTGGCTGCCGTCGGTCTTGGTGTAGTCGTCTTCACCCAGGACGTGGGTTTCTCGCACCAGGATCAACCGGTGTTCAAAGTCGATGTACTTCCACTTCAGGCCATTGATTTCGCCGGTGCGCATCCCCGTGAGAAAGCGCACCTGCAGGTAGTCCTTGAAGTCCGGCCTGACGGTAGCCAGGATGGTCTGGACCTGGTCCAGCGAAAACGGCTGCACATCGGATTTCTTGACGCGCAAGCGCTTGAGGTTCAGAGCCGGTGACGTGAACTCGAACCGGTCAGCGGCTTCGGCAAGGATTTGCCGGAGCGTGCCCATGATTTCGTTGATGCGCTTGGCCGACAAACCTGCTTTGCCACCCCGCCCCGGCTCCTTGGCGAGGGCCGCACGAAAAGCAAGAACGTCGGCCTTGGTGATGCTGGTGATCACCCTGTTGGAGAAGTAGGGCTTGATGCGGCCGTCCAGTGTTGAAAGCAGCGAGCGAATATGGCTTCGACGCCATTCGATGCTGTGCTCTTGGACCCACTGGTCAGCGAACTCGCTGAAGGTGGGGCCTGTGGCTCTTGATGGTTGTCCCGTGCCGCTGCCGTTTTCTGGTACCCGATCAGACACTTTGCGATCAGAACGGAACGTTTCAGCCATTGCGCTGCCAGGGAAAAAGTCAGCGTAGACAAACCGCCCTTCCTTGATCGCATCGCTCATTTTGTCCACCACCGCCTGCACCCGTTTGCGGTTGGCGGGTGAATCCATCAGCGCTGTCTGCTCACGACATCGAACGCCCTTGTAGGTGAAGTCGATCTGAAGCTTTCCGGTTTCCTTTCGGGCAACGACCTTAGCCATGAACCATTGCTCCGTTGGCCATGGGAATGCCACTGAAGCCCACTGGCTGGGTAGCGGACGGCACCTTCATGTCCCGTTCAATGGTCTCCCAAAGAAAAAGGATCTTTCGACCGCCAAATGGGCGGAAATAGTGCACACCCTCCAGAAGGACGCTGTCTTTCAGACGTTCCCTGATTGTCCGTGGGTCGTACTTGATCTTCCCCGCAAGTTCTTCAGTCGTCAGATACGTATGCTCTGCCATCGTGCTCTCCTGTATGATGAACGAATCAAGTGATAGATATTTTTATCACTTGCTGCATATCTTACACAGCCTTGATGACTTTACAAGTCATTTGATCAATATTTTTATCAATCGCCGCCTTCTCGCATCATGATCAGGTTCAAGCTGGGGGAGATGATCGAGAGGCGGCAGTTCAACGAAGCTCGCCGGATCACGATCAGTGAGATTGCGGCAAGCACAGGCCTCAACAGGATGACTCTGTCCAAGATCCTGAACCAGCGGGGATATGGCACAGGTACGGAAACAATCGACAAACTGTGTGCGTACTTCGGATGCCAGGTTGAAGACCTGATGGAGCACGTGCCTGATGTCGAGAATGGGTCGCCCGAGTAAGGCAACTCAGCGATGGGACCGAGGGGAACAAGTGAGCGACTGACGTAGGCTTACATCAAGTCATCCATCGTCAATCCGTGCAGGGCCATGGTCTTTTTGATGTCATCGATCACGGAAGCTCGCTGCGCGCCATCGTCATACTCGGCCGCTGCAAAAAATGTGCTGGCACTTCGAAGAAGTTCCAGGTAGCGCTGGTCACTCAGTTGCTCTGCATTTGTCCTCTTAACTTGGCGGCTCTGACTGGTCTTCATTGACGTCGATTATCTCGTCGGACGGCCGCAGTTAACCCTTCGTGCCCCGACGCGATCAGGAAATCGAAAACTGGCATGCCGCGTAGCTGTCGGAACGAGCAGCCGCAAGCTGACTGCCACGAAGTGGTTTATGGGCACGGCGACCGGCGCTGAGCCGAATGACGTCTGTACGAGTTACTGCGGTCATAGGGCTTCCGCGACCCGGCTGGCGCCGCGCCACCGACTGCTTCCCCATCACCTTGACGGGCGGTTTCGACCCGCTGCTGAAGTTCGTCAAGGCCAAGCGGTCGTTGGGCGTGGCGACAGGCGACGGTCCGAGCGGCAGCTGTATGGTGCACTGCAGTCGTAGGAAGGATGTGTGGTGGTCCGCGCGACACCGCCGACCGCTTCCCTTCTTCCTGAACTTGCGGTGCCAACCTAGACGCGACACTTGACGCGCCCAATTCACCGCCTTTGAGCCGACTGTCCGTTGAGGCGATTAAACCCCGCTCAGTGACCCTCAATCAGTTCGCCAAACAGCTCCATGACATTTGTCTTCGCATCTGCCAGCGCTATTCGGCCTTGCTCGGTGATCTCGTAGACGCGACGCTCTCGCCGCCCGGTGCGCTCGTGATGTGAACTCAGACAACCCTTCTTTACCAGTCCATGCAGCATTACATACAGCGTTCCGGCGCTCATCTCATACCCATGGTGCCGCAGTTCTTAAAGGGTGACACTGGGTACGGTGCAGGTCGTAGTGGCTGGGGCAATGACTGCTTTCGAAATGCCTGAATTTCGCGACAAGCACGCCTGCTCATGATCGAAACAGTGGGTTTCAGCGGTTTGACATTGACGGGCGAGGACGCATTGCCCGAGCCAGGTGCGACAGCTCAAGCCGCAGCGACTCAAAGCCCATCTCCGCATCGGCCTCGGCGCCAAAGCGCAGTCGCTCAAAGCGTGTTGCCCAATCGACCAGCGAAGGGCCGCGCCAGCTGGTCTGCACCCGAACCAGCAGCTCGAACAGCGTGGCACCACTGGTATCTCCGCCAGCCAGGCCCGCCAGCGCCTGGTGCAGTTCCAGCGCTCCGGTGCTGCGTTCGATAGCGTCGAGCAACCGTGCATGCTCGCGTGATGCACGCTGGTGCCGACGCCAGCCGCACCGCAGCCGCCACGCACTCCACAACGTGGCACCCGCAGCAAGCAGAACCGTCAGCGCACCGATCAACCAATGCCACACTGCGCCAGCCTGCGGATCGCTGATTTCGACCACTTCCGCGTGCACGGTCACCTGCTGCAAGGCCTGAGACTGCCCGCCCGCCTGCGGGTCCACCCAGGGCAGGCGCAGGGTGGGCGGCTGCAGCGGGCCTGTGTCCTGCGGCTGGGCCAGCAGGCGCACCGACCAGCGTGTCGAGAGGCCACGCGCGAGCGCTTGCCGCACTTCGGGCGGGTACGCCGACCAGACCGCATCGCCCGCGAGCTGCGCGCGCAGCAGCTCGGCCAGCGTGCCGTCGCCGTAGTCGCCCTCGATCTCCAGCTCCCACGCCAGTGGGTCGCGCAGGCTGGCTTCGTTCGGCAGGCGTTGCCCCAGCACCTGCGGTTCGCGCAGCGGCAGCTCGCCCGGCAACCAGCCCGGCTGCGCACGCGCCACAGCCTCGACAGCTGGCGCGGGGAAGCGCCATTCGTTGCCAAAGCGGGTAGCCTGCAGCAGCGGCCAGGTCAGCCGCAGCGGGCCGGCCACCTGCGGCACCACGGCCCATTGCCAGCGCTGCGCGGTGCAGGGCTGGCCGTCGATCTCGCACGCTTCGCTGCGCTCGCCCAGCAGGCGCACGCTCTGACCGTTGCGAGAGGCCAATGTGGGCGGCTGCCAGAGCAGCTGGCCGGTGAAACAGGCTTCGAGCGTGAGGCGAACCGGCTGGCGCACCACCCAGCCGGCGGCGCTGTCGGGCTCGCTGAACACGCGCACCCGCACGCGCGGCGCGGGTTCGGCGCTGGTCACGCCGTCGACCGGGCCGTCGTCCACCTGCAGCGTGAGCGGCTGACCGCGCGGCGCGAAGCGCGGCAGCGTGAGGGTGCCGGCGCGCAGCGGGTAGAGCGTGAGCCGCAGGTCCTCCGTGGTGGCGTCACGCCCGAGGCTGCGCGCAGCGATATCGAAGTCTGCCCGCAGCGCCTGCAGGTCCAGCGTGTCCAGCCCTGGTGCCTGAGACGCCGGGCGCAGCAGTGTGAGTGTGACCGGCTCGCCGAGCGCGATGCGACGCTTGTCGAGGGTGGCTACCACACCCGGAAGGGTCTGGAGTGCGGCGGCCGGTGCCTGTGCAAAAGCCAGCGGCCACAGCGCAGCCCACAGCCAGGCAGCGATGCAAACGCGCAGTAGCCGCATCATGGCTGGCGCTCCGTGGCGAGCGCGCGGTTCAAACGCGGCGTGTCTTGCGCCATCAGGCCCTTGAACAGTCGGGGCCGCGGATTGGCCAGGCGGTCCAGTTTGGCCAGGCCAGCGTTCAGGTGTCCGGGCTGCGGCACGAAGGCCGGCGCCGGCGCCCGGGCCGCAGGGGCGCTGGCGGTGGCCCCGCGCGCGTCGACCGCACTGTCGCTGTAGCTGCTGCCGCCTTCGGGCATGTCGAGCTCGTCGGGGTTGCCGGTGCCGTTGGGGTCTATCTGGCCTTGCACCAGTTTGCCCCGGCGGCCATACAGGTCTTGCGGGCCGCCCACGCCGGCGCGCTGACGGGTGGCTTCCTTCTCGGCGATGCGCAGGTTGTTGGCCGCCGCCGCATCACCCGGGCGCTCCTGCAACACCGCGCCAAAGGCCTGCGCGGCGGCGGCCCAGCGGCCGAGCCGGGCCTGTGCCAGACCGAGGTTGTAGAGCGCGTCGAGCCGCTGCGCGGGCGTGGTGGCGAGCGTCCAGGCCAGGCCCAGGTGGCGCTGCGCGGCCAGACCGTCGTGCAGTTGCAGCGCGGCCACGCCGGCGCCGAAGTGGCCGCCAAAGCCTCCCACCAGCGCGTAGCGCTGCTGGGCCAGCGCCCACCGCTGCGCGGCAAAAGCCTGCGATGCCTGGGCCAACTGCTGCCGGGTGACAAACGGTGCGGCGGTGCTTACCTGCGCCCATGAGCGCTCGGGTGCGCTGGTCAGCAACAAGACAACCGCCACCAACCCGGCCGACAGCACCTGACCGGATGGCCGGCGGCGCAGCACCATCCACACCCGCTGGCCGAAACGAGCCGCGCCCGCAGGCCAGCCCGGCGTGTGCGCCAGCAGCATCAGCAGCGCGCCCAACGCCAGCGGCAGCGCGAAGCCTTCGCGCCAACCCTGCACGGCCCGGCCCGCTGGCGTGGCGGATACGGCCAGGCGGTCAAAGCTTTTTTGGTACCAGCGGCGCACGGCCTCGGTGCCGTCGCTCACGTGCACCGCACTGCCACCGGTCTGTTCGGCCAGCGCACGGTAGGCTGCCGGGTCGGCCACCGGCGCGCCGAAGCCCATGCCGCTGGCGGCGGGCCCGGTGTCGGCGGTGGCGGCGGTCGGCGCGGTGACCAGCAGCATCTGCAGCGCAACACCTTGCACACGCAGGCGCCGCAAGACCGCGTCAACAGCCGCGCCAGCAGCGCCTTGCAGTGCGTCGCTGTCGGCATCGGTCACCAGCAGCAGCGTGCCGGGCTGACGCGCGGGGGTCTCTTGCGCCAGTTGCTCCAGTTCGAGCGCGGCCAGGGTCAGGGCCTGGGCCAGGTCGGCGCGGCCGGCGGGCACGAGGTCTTCGCCGGTGGCGTTCAGCGCGTCGCGCAGCAGCGCGGCGTCGTGCGTGGGTGGCAGCAGCACGCCGCTTTGTGCGCCGTAGACCAGCAGACCAACCTGCTCGCCACGTTGTTGTTCGCTCAGGTCCAGCAGTGCGAGGCGCGCGCGCGTCAGACGGTCGGGCGCGAGGTCGGTTGCACGCATGGAGTCGGACAGCTGCAGCAACACCAGCGCCGTGGCGCCCGCGCGCTCACCGGCGCCGCTGCCCGCCTGCGCTGTGTCTGCTGGCTGGCTGACCGGCCAGCGCGGGCCGGCCGCGGCCAAGACCAGCAACAGCCAGGCCATGACTGCCAGCGCACGCTGCAGTTTTTGGCCCGCATCGGCGCGCGGCGTGGACAGCGCCCAGGGACGCAGGGCTTCGTCGGCATAGGCCAGCGCCCGCCGGTGGCGCCAGCGCTGCCACAGCGCCAGGTCC
>Ga0209343_10003236_pt1 | contig 20624 bp, 20 predicted proteins | sample RifCSPlowO2_02_FD_184026 | JGI IMG/M metagenome (GOLD analysis project Ga0209343, IMG submission 184026) | Groundwater microbial communities from Rifle, Colorado - Rifle CSP2_plank lowO2_0.2 (SPAdes) (version 2) | ecosystem: Environmental > Aquatic > Deep subsurface > Groundwater | place... | reverse complement strand
GAAAAATCCAAAAATAAAATGGGGGACCAAGTTAGTCCGTTATTTTGATGAAATATACCAAGATGAAAACGGAAAATTTTTCAAAATTTAATATTATTTGTCCAATTTGCAATAGCGCAAAACACAGATTCCGAAAAAATATTTCCGGATATAAATTATTCGGATGCTTAGGATGCAACGGAGAATTTTCTTGGCCGGTAAAAAGTTCTATGGATTACGACCAGCCGGAAGAAAAAAGAGATTTTGCCAAAGTACTGGAAAAATCTTTGAGAAGAACTTTTACCTATGCCTCTTTGGCAACCTTTTTGAATTTAATAAAAAAAGGCGCAATTTTAGATGTTGGAGCGGGCCCCGGAACTTTCATATATCATGCGCATAGACTGGGGTTTGACACATATGCTATAGATTTATCCGAAAGTTCTTTAGCTGAGTTTAGCCAAAATTGTCCGTTCAGTAAATTTCATATCAGCAGCGGAGAAAAATTTGATATGCCGAAAGAGTGGCCGGATGTTTTTAATGTTATATCGGCTTTAGACGTTTTAGAGCATGCAGAAAACCCCCTTATAGCGGGTCAAAATATATATAATCGTTTGGCTGATAACGGATATTTTATAGGAAGTTTGCCCAACAGAAACAGGTATTATTATAAACTTTTTAAGGTGATAGATGATTTTGTTTTAAAAAATTGCGGAGGGGACAACCCACCTTATCATATGACATTCTGGCGGAAGCGAACAGTCAAAGTTTTTTTGGAAAGTTTAGGGTTTACGGATTATTATATTTTTTCAGGCGGCCTGGCATGGAGGAAGAATATCTCTATTGGCGGCCGGCGCTCAGCTGTTCTTTCAGCATTAGTTAATAAGTTTTATAGAAATACTTCAAAAATTCCGTTGCCCGTAATTAATTTTATAGAACAATTTGGCACCCATTTGATGTTTTTAGCAAGGAAGGAAGGGGTTAAAGGCGATTTGCAAAAAATTGGACGAATTGTTGAAAAAAAATTGTACAATAAGGAAATACCATTTTTTATAGATGGCGATATAGAATAATAATTTAATATAATATGAAAAAAAAATATACCGCGGCAGTAATCGGGTGCGGCAGAGTCGGAGCCGAAGAATGGAACTATTCTAAAGATGTTCAGCCAGAAACTCATGCCGCGTCTTATAAAAATAACGCAAGAATAAATTTAGCGGGTTTAGCGGATATAAACCGGGAGAAGTTAAAAAACGCAGGAAAATATTTTCCAGAAGTTGCTTTGTTCAATTCAGCTGAAGATATGTTTTTGAAAATAAAACCGGATATTGTTTCTATCGCTACTAATTCAGATACCCATGCTTCTTTAGTTAAATTAGCGGCAAAATATAAAATTCCTGCAATACTTTGTGAAAAGCCTATTGCCGAATCTGTGAAACAAGCCGAGGGAATGATTAAAAAATGCAAAGAAAGTAAATCTATGCTGTTTATCAATCATCAGCGGAGGTTTGACCCTTTGTTGCAGCGATGGCAAAAAAAGATAAAAAATGGTTTAATAGGTAATATTATCCAAGTAAACTGCTATTATTACAACGGATTGCTCAACAGCGGAACTCACGTTATTGACCTTTTACGATTTTTTTTAGGAGAAGTGGACTGGGTAAAAGGTTTTGTAAACACACAAACTTCTTGGAAAAAAAATGACGATAATATAGACGGTTTATTTAAGTTTAAAAACGGCACATTGGCAACATTACAGACGTTGCCTAAAAATTATGGCCTTTCAGATTTTCATTTTTATGGAGAGCGTGGATATTTTGCCGTGAAAAATTTAGGTTATGAAATAGAATACAGAAAAGTAATAGAAAATAAATGCTGCAAGGGTTTTTACCAGCTATCCGAAAATGCGGAGATAGAAGGCAAACCGAGGAGTTTAGCCAGTTCGGCTGTATCCCATATGGTTTCCTGCCTGGATGGGAAAATGAATCCGGTCAGCATGGGAGAAGACGGGCTGGCGGCGCTTAGAGTTATTTTCGCTTTAAGAGAAAGCGCTAAAAAACAAGGCAAAATTATAAGGATTAAAATATAAGCGCAATTATGGAAAACAATAATCAAAAAATTAAAACCATTATACTCTGCGGAGGAATGGGAACACGGTTGAAGGAAGAAACAGAGTTTAAACCAAAACCGTTAGTGGAGATAGGAAAGGAGCCTATCTTGTGGCACATTATGAAAATATACGGCCACTATGATTATAGGAATTTTATTTTAGCCCTCGGCTTTAAGGGGAGCACTATAAAAGACTACTTTCTTAAACAAAAATATCACAACACTGACCTTTCTTTAAATACGAAAGACGGCGAGGTTGTAACTTTTGATAACGATACGTCGGATAATTTTAACGATAATTTTAACATTGTTTTTTCCGATACCGGGTTGGAAACCCAGACCGGAGAAAGGGTTTTGAGGTTAAAAAAATATATTGCGGAAGATTTATTCATGGTTACTTACGGAGACGGAGTTTCTGACATAAACATTGAAAAACTCGTCGAATTCCATAAAAGCCACGGGAAAATAGCCACTATCACCGGAGTCCATCCGCTTTCCAGGTGGGGGCTGGTAAATGCTGACGAAAATAATACGATTACTGAATTTGCTCAAAAGCCGATGTTGTATGATTATGTGAACGGAGGTTTTATGATTTTGAATAAAGAGTTTTTCAACTATTTAAAGCCGGGCGATATGATAGAAGATGCTTTAATAAGACTTATACCCGAAAAACAACTGGCTTTATATAAGCATGAAGGCTTTTGGTATGGTATGGACACATATCACGACTTTTTAGTATTAAACGACCTTTGGACAAAAAGTCCTAAGTGGAAAATATGGAAAAATTAAACATAAAAAATGTTTTAGTTACCGGCGGAGCTGGATTTATTGGCAGTCACTTGGTTAATAAATTGATAGAAAAAGGTCATAAAGTTATTGTAATAGACAATTTGTCTTCTGGAAGGAAAGAAAATCTAAACCCGAAAGTAAAGTTTTATAAAATAGACGTAAGAGACAAAAATATTTATAAAATTTTTGAAAAAGAAAATCCTAATGTTGTTTTTCATCTTGCCGCCCAACCTCTTGTTGACGAGGCATACAAAAATCCATTTTTAGCCATAGAAACAAATGTTATGGGCACGGTAAATGTGTTGGAAGCCTGTAGAAAAAAGGGGAGCATGGATTCAATTGTTGTTGTTTCATCAGACAAAGCTTATGGCAAATCTAAAGAGCTTCCCTATAAAGAGCATTTTCCTTTAAAGGGCGACCACCCTTATGATGCCTCAAAATCAGCAGCTGATTTAATCGCCCAGACATATTTTTCAACATATGGCTTGCCCATTGTTATAACAAGATTCAGCAATGTTTTCGGTCCCGGCGACCTTAATTTTTCTAGAATAATTCCTGGCGCCATAAAGGCTGTTATCAAAAATAAGGAGTTTTTGATAAGAAGCGACGGGAAAATGATAAGGGAATACACTTATGTAAAAGACATAGCTGACGGCTGCATTAAACTAATAGAAAATAAAGACAAGGTTTTAGGACAAGCATTTAATTTTGGCTCCAAAAATATATTTAGCGTTATTGATGTTGTAAAAAGGACAGAGAAAATTTTAGGTCAAAAAATTAATTATAAAATTTTAAATACAGCCCAAAATGAAATACCAGAGCAATATCTTGATTGGACAAAAGCAAAAAAATTTTTAAATTGGCAGCCAGAAACAACTTTTGAAAATGGAATAAAAGAAACATATAATTGGTGTAAAAATTTTTATTTAAGTTAATAAAAAATGAAAATTACATTTTTAGGAACAAACGGATGGTATGACACCAATACAGGTAATACTATTTGCACTCTTATTGAAACAAAGGACTGTTTTGTTGTTCTTGACGCTGGCAGCGGTTTTTATAAATTAGACGAACACATAAAAAGCGAAAAGCCGATTTTCCTTTTTTTGAGCCATTTTCACTTAGATCATATTATTGGTCTGCATTGCAAAAATAAATTTAATTTTAAGCAGGGAATTTCTGTTTACGGGCAAAAAGGCACAAAAGATATTCTTAACAAAATAATAAACCAGCCCTTTACGGTTCCCTTTAAACACGAATGGATGTCTTTTAATATGGAGGTTTATGATTTGTCCGAGCAAAAGAATAACCTGCCTTTTTCTGTGAAATTTAAACCCATGTTCCATTGGTCTCCGTGTTTAGGATTTAGGTTTAAATTTGAAGAAAAAATAGTTAGTTATTGCATAGACACAGGCCCCTGCGAAAATCTTTTAGAATTAAGCCAAAACGTTGATATACTTATTACAGAATGTTCTTTTAGAATAAACGAAACTTATAATCCGCAAACGCATTTAAACCCAGGGCTTGCCGCGGAAATTGCCAAAAAATCAAATGTTAAAAATTTAGCGCTGACTCATTTTGACGCTTACAGATATAAAACAATAGAGCAAAGAAAAGAAGCTGAAAAATTTGCGAAAAATATATTTAAAAATACATTCGTTGCGACAGACGATATGAAATTGAAATTTAACGATGAATTTTAAAAATTAAAAAAAGCACGCTTTTAGGGCGTGCCGATGTGCCACGAATTCCTATAGAAATTTGCAGATATTCATTGCCATGAAAGTTCCGACCGTTGACGGGATGATCACTTCCTTGTGATGATTCACGGTTTTGTTTGGTAGATTATCAACCGGGAACCATGCGCCCCTTAGATTCGTCTTACCCCTCAAGAGGCAGAGGTATATCACCGAAAGGAAGTGACCCCTGGCTTCCCTAGGGTTATTCATGTTGGCGACAAACTGTTTTTGCGATAGTTTTCCGATAAACTCCCCTTCTTCCAGCCGTGCAAAAACGTCGTCGAAGTCCTCGCCAGGCCTCATCACGGAACCCGGGCAATGCCATTCGCCGGGATAAGCCGTATCATTTAGAGAACGTTGAATGAGATACACCTCGACTTTCTTCTCAGGATTTAGGCGGAGGCAAACCGCCTCCACCGCTGATTGGACAACAAGGGGAGAGATGGCGTTGAAGAGAGGTGTTCCGAGAGGCTTATTTCCATCCACTTTTCCGAGGAGTGTAAGAAGTTGGGCCATCTCGTCGTCAGACAGGGACTGTTGGTCGTTTCTGTCAATGTTTTGGCTCATTTCGCCACCTTTTGGAAGAGGGTCAAATTAGCAACGAACTATTAAATAGTATATATAAAGAAAACAAAAATGTCAATAGAAAGAAATAAAAATAAACAGTCAGTGGTAAATAAACAGTCAGCGGATTTATGGAACAAATATTACAAAGAAGAAAAAATGAATCCTAAAATTGGATTCTTCGGTTCTTACGATATTTTTTTGCACGACAGCATTCTGGCAAAATATCTGCCGTTTAACAAAAAAAATAAAGAAGAAGTTAAAATTTGCGAACTTGGGTCTGGAGACGGAAAATTATTAAAAAAAATTGCTGATAATTTTAATTACAAGCCTTTTGGCATAGAGTTTGCCAAGGGACCGATTGAACAGGCAAGAAATAGGGGTATAAATATGATTGAGGGAGATGTATTTAATAAAGAGCTTTTAGAAAAATATAAAGAGCATTTTGACGTGGTTTATTCTTATGGGTTTATAGAACACATTATGCCGCCAGAAAAAGCCGTAGATGTTCACCTGCAACTTTTGAAAAGAGGAGGACACTTTTTTATACAAATACCCAGTCTAAAGGGATTCAATTATTTAAAGTTTAAAATTTTTAGGCCAGACCTTTTGCCGCTTCATAATTTAGCCATAATGGAGGAAGAAAAATTGAGGCATTTGTGCAGAAAAGAAAATGTCAAAGAATTATTTTGCAAAAATTACGGAACATTTAAATTGAGGATTCCTATGGCAAAAACGAATATCCGTTGGTATATCTTAAAATTTATATGTGGTTTAGAGTATATTTTAAATCCCATTTGTCGGTTGGTTTTCAGGGATAAAGGTTTTGAGACAAAATTATTCAGCCCTTGTATTATGTTTATCGGTCGTAAAATATAAATATAAAAGAATATGGAAAATAAAATTTTACTAAGTTTTGCTATTCCAACCTATAATAGGGCCAGTTTTTTAGAAAAGCTTTTGAATAATGTTTTGCCCCAAGCAAGAGAATTGAAAGACGAGGTTGAAATATGCATTTCCAATAATGGTTCAACGGATAACACCCGAGAAGTTGTTATTAGTTTTCAAAAAAAATATCCAGATTTAACCATAAAATATAGCGAAAATAAACAAAATTTAGGCGTTGACGCTAATATCCTTAAAGTAGCGCAGATGTGCGTGGGAGATTTTATTTGGACTTTTGGAGACGATGACCACATTGTAAATAATGGCTTGAATATAGTTTTAAACTTTCTGAAAAAAAATAAAGAAAATTATAAGAAAGATGTCGGGTTAATCGTGCTTAGGGTAAATTCGTATCTTATCTACGGCCAAACAGGGAAAAAAACAACCGTTATCAATACTTTAGATAAAAACAAACCGGAAATTTTTAAAATAAATAGAAAAGATATTATTGGGTTAAGCTTTCCGCAAATTGCTTTTATTTCAATTTTGATTTTTAACAATAAAATGCTTAAGGGATTGCTATCAGAAGACATAGTCTTTGTTAAAAAAGGAATCGGAACAAGTCATATTCACATGGTGTTATTTTCTTCAATGTTTTTAAAATATCCCCATCTTGAAGGAATCGTATTTAACAAAGAAATAGTTTGTCAGGAATTGTCTCAATATAAATATTTTGTTGAAGATAAATTTATGTTGCATTATCAAATGCAAAGAAAATTGAATAATCTGTTATTGTCTTATAAATATATGGACGAAGATTATGCCCCCTTAATTTTAAAAAGATATAAGGGATTGAAGTGGGATATTGTCGTGGATATGATGGTAATGAAGGCATTTAAAACATTTAATTACTTTTCTTATTTTGGCTGCCTGAAATTATTTTTTCAACACTCAACATTTATAGACGCTCTGCTGTTTTCCTCGGTTTTTTCAACTCTTTTTTTAATTCCGCCGATAATTTTAACTTCTTTATATAAAGGTTTATTGATAATCAGATATGGCAAAGGATGGAAAGCAAAATGGAACTTTATAAATAGCGCGATCCGTTCAGTATTCGATGGAACTAGAAGAAGAAACGAGCAGCCGCATTAATTTAATATAGATGTATTCATATTTTAAATTTGCAAAACATACTTTTCTCATAGCCGCGCTTCACACGTTGGGGATTATCCAGAGCTTGATTTTTTTGCCTATTATTACGAAAATTTTGGGAGCCGGAGATTATGGTATTTGGGTTCAAATAAAAGCGACAATAGGTCTGTTGATTCCGTTCGGCTTTTTTGGTTTGCAGGATTCTTTAGTCAGATTTTTATCAGGAGAAAAAGATATAGAAAAAGTTAAAGAAGGCGTTTATTCTACATTGGCTTTTACTTCCGGGGCCACTTTGATAACGGCCTTAATCTTGACAGTATTTTCTGGGCCGGTAGCTGTTTTTTTCCAATTTGCTCCAATATTTGTCAAACTTCTTGGTTTGATACTTATTTTTGAGTCATTAAATTCAGCTTTTTTGACTATAATGCAAGCAAGAAGAGAAATAGAAAAATATTTTTGGTTTTCAATTTTCAAGACGTTTGGAGAAACCGGGCTGATAATTGGAGCAATCACTCTTGGTTATGGATTATCCGGCGCAGTTTTTTCTCTTTTATTGGGCAGGATAGCAATATTTTTAATTTTATTTATTTATATTATTAGAAAAATTGGCATAAAATTTCCTAATTTTTCATTGATAGCAGATTATTTACGTTTTGGCATGCCGACAATGACCAATAATCTTTCTTATTGGGCAGTTGCTTCAGCCGACAGATATATTATTGGATTGTCTTTAGGCATACTTTTTGTAGGTTATTATGCCCCAGCTTATTCTATCGGAATGCTTTTAGTATTCTTTATCATTCCTATTACATCTATTTTAACAGTAGTTTTACCTAAATTTTTTGATGAAAATAATCTTGATGAAGTTAAAAAATATTTAAGTTATTCTCTAAAATACTTTTTACTGATAATGACTCCGGCGGTTTTTGGGGTGTCTGTTCTGTCCCGCCAATTGCTTGAAATTCTTTCCACTAAAGAAATTGCCGCTAATGCTTATTTTGTCATTCCTTTCATAGCGGCCGCTATGTTCGTATATGGTATTGCTTGTTTTCTGAACCAAATTTTATTTCTTGCTAAAAAGACGAAACTTATTGCGGCAATCTGGGGGGTAGCGGCCATTATAAATTTGGGTTTAAATGCAATTTTTATACCTCGGTTTGGAATTATAGCCGCAGCTATTATTACTTTTATATCTTATTTTTGTGTTTTTCTTTTAATATGGTATTTTGCCTTTAAAGAGCTTAAATTTAAAATTGACTGGAATTTTATGACAAAAAGCATGGCGGCGTCAACTTTAATGATATTATTTATATGGCGATTTAATCCGTGGGGTATGTTTAATGTTATATTATCAATTATTTTAGGCGCTTTTATTTATGGTATTTTGATATTTTTATTTAAAGGCGTCGGTAAAAAAGAAGTCGCTTTTTTAAGGGAATTAATTAAACCGTTTATTAAAAATACGCAAATATGAAATGGCTTTTCATAGTAAATAACTCTTCGTGCTTCCCGGAATTTTTCGCTAAATTAGCCGAACAGGCAATAGAACAAGGAGATGAATGCTTGATTGCTATGAATAGCAAGATTATTGAATTTACCAAGAAGAAAATTTTTTCCGATAAAGCTAAATTTATCTCTAGGGTTGACTGGTGCGTTAAAAATTATAAACCAGGCCAAAAAGAGTTCGGCAATTTATCGTGGAAAGAATTTTTTCCTACTTTTGACAGATATAAGCCATCGGGCTTCTTTGGCTATAATAATTCGTTTAATGTAATATCCCAGACCTATCAATTTTTTGAATTTCTATTTTTGCAGGAAAAACCAGATGTAATAATAGGTGAACCGCCAGCGGGTTTATTCCACGAAATTGCTTATAACTTTTGCAAAATCAACAATGCACCATATTTTGGGTTGGGCAACTCCAGATTTGAGGGCAGATTAGACATTTACGATTCGGAATTTACCTTTTCAAAATATGAAAAAACTTTTAAAGAGATCAGGAACGAGGATATATCGGTAAAAGAAAAAAAATTTGCTCAAAACTTTATAGAGAAATTTATAACCCATGAGTCCTTGCCTTCTTATTTTAATTTGGGTATGGCGGGAAATTATCTTACTCAGTTAAGTATTTTAAAACACTATATTAAAAGAATAAAAGAAGCGGGTCCCTTTTTGTTGAGATGTTTTTTTAGAAGTAAAAAGTTTAAAAATTTTGATTACGAAACAGAAATCGCTTTGAGGTATGCGCTTACTACTCCATGGAAGGCGGAAAAAAGAAAGCTTAAAATTTTATTTCAGAAAAATGTTTTTTCTAAAATCAGCGATAATGATAATTTTTTCTTTTATCCTTTGCAGGGTCCGCCGGAAGCTTCTACATCTATTTGGGCAACTTATTACTCCGACCAACTAACCACCATTAAAAATATCGCCTTTGCCCTGCCCTTTCCTTATAAATTGTATGTGAAAGAGCATCCGGGCTGTGTTGGGTTGAGATCCGGAAGTTTTTATAAAAAACTAAAAGAACTGCCTAATGTGGTTTTAATTTCTCCGCGCGAGAACGTGGGACAGATTGTTAAAAAATCAGCAGCTGTCATCACTTTGACCAGCACCGTTGGAATGGAATCAGCCCTCGCCGGTAAGACAACCTATGTTTTGGGAAGCGCATCTTATTTTTTCCACCCTGCATGCCAAAAAATAAAAAACTTTGAGGAATTAAAAAATAAGATGCGAAATGATTTAATCAATAAACCCAACATAGATGGTTTAGAGGATATTAATTGTCGTTTTATTATTTCGTGTCTTAGAAATACGATTAATGGCAGTATTATTTTGGCGGGCCAAAAAGAAGACACTAATGATTATAAATTAATATACCTTGAGTTGCGAAATGCTTTCCGAACGAATTTGCTTTGATTTTCAGCCGAGCCGAAGCAAAAATTTTGAGGCATACACAGGGTGTTCTGCCGAAAAATTTTTGCAAAGGCATAGGCAAAAGCAAAGCAAAAGAGTTGAAGGTCATTTCGTAATTCAAGGTAACATCAAAGCCTTAAACATCATGCCATTTCAAGAATACCCTAAAATTTGTCCAATTTGCAAACAAGGCAAAAAATTTAAATTTATTAGAGATTTTGAAAAGAAACAAGATAAATTTTCTTTATATCAATGTTCTGAATGCCAGGTTCAATTTTGGCTACCCTTAGAAATCCCAAAACTTAGCTGGTATGAGGAAAAAGCTTTCAGAATAAAAAATGCCATTAAACCAAAAATTTATGCGGGATACCACAAAAAATTTTTGAAAACACACAAAAGCTTTCCCAAAGGTACAAGGGTTTTAGATTTAGGTTGCGCTGCTGGCGAGTTTATTGCAGAACTTAAAAAAAGAGGATGCGAAGTTTGGGGCGTGGATTTTGATAAAGAAAATATCAGAATTGCCAAAGAATATTTTGGATTAGAGAGAGTTTTTGCATTATCTTTTGAGGATTTTTTTAAGAAAACGGACTTGCCAAAGTTTGATATTATCAGTTGTTTGGCAGTGATAGGTTATTTAGATGACCCGTTGGAATTTATTCAGAATGTCAAAAACCTGCTGAAACCCAATGGCACGGTTGTTTTAAACGCGCCTTGTAGGGAAAGAATGCTGGTAAATTTAAACCATTGGGATTTTCCGCCTCATTATTTTACCAGATGGAACGAGCAGGCAGTTTCAAACATATTCAAAAAAAAGGGATTTAGTATATCCCGCGTTGATTATGTGGAGCAATTCAAAACTTTTTCCGAGGCTATGACAAGTAAATTTAGAACCGGGCTAGTCGGCAAATCTTTAACTGTTTCAAAAAATAAGCCAAAATCTTTATTTTTTTTAAGGACAGTTTATTTTCTGGGTTGTTTCAAAAATTATTTGATCGGAACGGTTCCGGCGGCATTTTTGTGGGTTTTGGGTAAAATTCTAAGACGAAACAACGGGACGATATTAGTTGAACTTAAAGAATCAAAATTATGAATAAAAAAGTTATTTTTTTAATTCCCACCTTAAGCATGGGGGGTGGAGAAAGAGTGGTATCCGATCTGTCTTTGGGTTTGCCAGATTCAATTGAAAAAATTATTGTTTTGTTCAAAAATGAGGTTTTTTACCCGTATAAGGGGAAAATGATTTCTTTAGATATGTCGCTTTCCAACGGTTTTTTGTTTAAAATATATTATTTCTTAAAAGGTTTTTTTTTATTTAAAAAAATAGTCAGAAAAGAAAACCCGGATTATATAATTACGTTTGGATTTCCATCGGATTTGATGGGTATTCTAACAAGTCCCTCAAAAACATTAGTAGGCGCGCACAGTCTTTGGTCAAAATCTCATGGAGGAATTATAGAAAAAAGTATAATTAAGTTGCTTTTTAATAAATCGAAAAAAGTTATTTGCGTTTCAAAAACAGTAGCAGAAGATTTGACAAGCAACTTCGGAATTAAAAAAGAAAAAATAAAAATTATTTATAATCCGGTGAATGTGGAAAAAATCCGAGAACAAGCGGATTTTCCGATTGAGCCAGAATATGGAGAAATTTTTAAAAATCCGGTTATAATTACTATGGGCAGACTGTCTATAGAAAAAAATTACGAATCACTGATAAAATCTTTTAAGGAAATAAAAAATGAAATTAAAACAGCTAAGTTAGTGATTTTAGGAGCCGGTGAGAATAAAGAATTTTTGGAGCAACTTATTAAAGAATTGGGTTTTGAGGATAGTGTATATTTATTGGGCCGTCAGGATAACCCATTTAGGTTTTTAGCCAAAGCAAAAGTATTTGTTCTGGCTTCCTTGCGGGAAGGTTTGCCTTGTTCAATTTTGGAAGCAATGGCTTGCGGCATCCCTATTATATCAACAGATTGTAAATCGGGGCCAAGAGAGATTTTGGCTCCTGAAACTGATATAAATTACCAAACAAAAGATATCGAATACGCAGAGTTTGGAATTTTAACCCCGATTGATTCTTTACCAGACAGCGAAAAAAAATTAGCAGAAGCCGTAATAAACGTATTAACCGATAAAAAATTGTCAAATAATTTAATTGAGAAATCCAAACAAAGAGCAAAAGATTTTAACATTAAGAATATTATTAAAGAATGGAAATTTTTAGAAAATAATGCAACAATTTAAAAATATAGTTAGAAAAAATAAAATTTTATTTAGCTTTGCCAAAAAGTTAATGCTTGTAAAAAGTATTCCTTTAATAGATTTTTTAAATTTTAAAAAATTATGGCTGTTTAAAAAAGTATATCCTTATACAATGGTCGGATACGCAAGGTTGTCTAATGTTTATGAATTGGCAAATTTAGTTGAAAAAAATAAAATCTCTGGCGCTTTTGTTGAGTGCGGGGTTTGGAAGGGCGGTTGCGTTGCTGTTATGGCTTTTGAGGCGCAAAAATTTAGCTCTGGCAGAAAGATATGGCTTTTTGATTCTTTTGAGGGTTTACCCGAGCCGACACAAAAAGATGGGCCCATAGCAAAAGAATATGCGCAAAACAAAGCCGGAGGAAATTTGAAAACAATAGATAGGTGCGTTGGCTCGCTAGAAGATGTTAAAGAAATATTTTTTAAAAAACTAAAGCTTAACCCAGACAATATTATAATTAAAAAGGGTTGGTTTCAAAATACTCTGCCAGAATCCAAAGAAAAAATTGGTAAAATCGCGTTTTTGCGGCTAGATGGCGATTGGTATGAATCCACAAAAGTCTGCCTTGATAATTTGTACGATAATGTTATAATCGGAGGATATGTTGTTTTAGATGATTATGGTTGTTGGGATGGCGCCAAGAAGGCATTAGACGAGTTTTTTGCAGAAAGAAAAATAAACCCGGAATTGATTAAAATAGACGATACAGGAGTATATTTTAAAAAACCTTAATTTATGTCAAAACCCCCTCACAAAATTTTAATAATAAATCCAGGAGGAGTTGGGGACTTGATAATGTTTTCGCCGGCCCTGCAGATTTTGAAAAACAATTTTCCCGATTCAATTTCAATAATAGATATTTTTGTCAGCTACACTACGGGCAGGACAGGAATTTTTCAAGATTCTTTGTTTGTCAATAAAATTTTCTTTTTTGATTTTCAAAAGAATAATTTTTTGAGCAAAATTAAACTTATTCACAAATTTAGGAAAGAAAAATATGATTTGGTTTTTGTCGCCAGCGGTGTAAATCCACTGATGGGAAGTTTATTCGCCTTTCTGACTGGAGCTAAAACCAGGGCGGGAGAATACAGGAAAGCTAAACTGACATTTTATACCAATCAAGTAAAACTTGACGTTGACAAGCATAAAATAGAAACCAATCTGAATTTATTGAAAGCTTTAGATATAAAGATAGAAAGTCCCGCTCCATTACCATTTTTTGAGATGGGAGCCGATGATAAAAAATTTGCCGAAGAATTTATTCAAAAAAATAGTTTAGAAAATAAAATTTTAATAGGTTTTTCCATAGGGTCGGGCACAGCTCAGCAATTTAAATTATGGCCTAAAGAAAATTTTATTAAACTGGGCAAGAAAATTTTAGACGGCTGCCCCGATGCCATTATTCTTCTTTTTGGGTCTTTAGGAGAAAAAGACCTTTGTCTGAAAATGCAAAATGAGCTGGAAGAAAAAGCCATATCAGTAATTGGGAAAACACTATGCCAGGTAGCCGCCTTGACTGACCAATGTAGAATATTTGTTTCTTCAGACACCGGTCTTAGCCATATTGCCGCAACAACTAGCGCTAATTTAATCGCTATTTTTGGCCCAACTATTTCGGAAAGAACCGGACCCGTCGGTCCAAGAGTGCATATAATTTCAGAAAAATGCAGATACCGCTATCATGATATTTTTACTAAAAATTACGATACAAACAAAAAACACGAGTGTTTAAAAAAAATAACTCCTGAAATAGTTTTTAATAAAGTTCAGGAGATTATAAATTCTAAAAGTTGAATTTTAATGAGCAAAGAAGTGCCAAAACCATATAAGCCAGAAAGACATAAAAAAGGATGGGGTTTTGAAGACTGGATAAGCAACAGGGAGTATTGCGGAAAATTATTATTTTTTGAAAAAGGAAAAAAATGCAGTTTTCATTACCACGAAAAAAAACACGAAACATTTTATCTTTTTTCAGGAAAAATGGAAATAAAAGTCAGTTTTGAAGACGATATTTTAACCGCAAAATCTTATATGTTTTTGTCGGGCGACTGCCTTGAGATACCAATTGGGTTAAGGCACCAAATGACGGCTCTGGAAGACTCAAACCTTTTTGAATTTTCTACCACTCATTATGAAGAAGATTCAAAACGTATAATTAAGGGAGACTAAAAAATATCGCTACGCTAAAAACATGGAAAAAAATAAACTAATTAAAATAACGGAAAATTTTAAAGGAAAAAAAATCGGAGTGATAGGCGATTTAATGTTGGATCACTTTATGTGGGGAGATGCCGACAGAATCTCGCCTGAAGCCCCAATTCCAGTAGTTGTGGTTGCCAGAGAGAGTTTTGTGCCGGGCGGAGCGGGAAACACTGCCGCAAATATTGCCGCTCTTGGCGGCAAAGCATTCATTGTTGGCTTAGTAGGAAAAGATTTAGCGGGAAAAATATTGCTTTCAGAGTTCAAAAAAAGAGGGATTGAAATAGGAGGAGTTACGGTACATTCTAAAAAGCCGACTATTCAGAAAATAAGAGTTGTTGCCAGAAGCCAGCAGGTTGTGAGAGTAGATAAGGAAGATGTTCAATATGTTGACGATAATGTCGAAAGAAAATTATTGGAATTTATCGTTTTGCATATTAAAGAATGGGACGGCATTGTGGTTTCAGATTATGCAAAAGGATTGATTACTAAAAATTTAGCCGAAAATATAGTCAATTTGGCTGTAAAATATAAAAAACCGATTATTGGCGATGTAAAACCAAAACACGCGCCATTCTTCAAAAACATTACTCTTTTGAGCCCTAATCAGAAAGAATCTTTGGAAATATCCGGAGTCAGCGATTTTGAGGTAGCTGGAAAAATAATTCAGAAGCAATTAAATTGCAGTGTTTTGCTCACTCGGGGAGCTAAGGGAGCAACTCTTTTTGAAAACAATAATGTCAAACATTTTCCAGCAGTGGCAAGAGAAGTGTTTGACGTAAGCGGAGCAGGAGATACGGTAGTGGCTGTTGCCACTCTGGCTTTGGCCGCCGGCGCCAACCTTGAACAGGCGACTATAATTGCAAACCACGCGGCTGGGATTGTAGTTGGCAAATTGGGTACAGCAACAGTCGGGCCGGAAGAGTTAAAACAATATTTGGAAAGCTAAAATTATCAATAAAAAAAGCCCGTCAGTTTGTCAACCGACGGGCGTTGTGAAGTTTAGCGCCAAGAAGGATATTCCATTATCTCAAGCTATTCCATCCGCCATGCAATGCAAGGCCGAGATGAGATAGCGCAGTCAAGGCAAGCCCTTCTAGAAGGATGCCCTGCCTGCCCTGTTCCATCAGGAACTCTTCAGCTTCCAAAAGGGGCACTAAAACGCATTTGTCCGGTATGGTGCCTTCGCGTCGTGGAGGACTTGGTTTTTGTGTGACAACGGCAACGGAAATTGAGTAGATCTCTACCTGGCCACCGGCATCATATGCCACGTGAGCTCCTTCGGCTACCAAAGGAGCTGTCATCGCGACATCTGCGGCCGTGCAGCCATATTCCTCGTAGGTTTCCCGTACACCGGTGGCGATAGCGTCCTTATCAACTGCGTCAGCTACGCCTCCGGATAATTCCAGTTGGTGGTTTGCAGTCAGCCCGGCAAGATCCAGTGAATCCGAATACGTGAGGGGCCTGTCTACCGCCAAAAGGAAAACCTGAAAATTGGATAATCCAATCGCCTTGAGACGGCGCAAAAAGGTCGGAAGACCACTGCTGTTCTCAGCACGCAATTTTTCCCACACATTTTTGTCAACGTACAGAACCAGGCACTTGGCCGCTTTAAAGTGGCCGTTATTTCGCGCCAATATTTCTCGACGGCCGCCCTCGGTGTTGAAACCATAGAGGCTTACCCAACCGCCCTTGCCAATCAGATGTTTCGCGAGAACTATTTTTTTACGTTCGTTCATAACACCCTCTCCCAAAACCGAACAAATCCAATAGTAGCTGTTCGCAGACGCCTGCGAAAAACAACTATTTTGTCAATGTTCAAGATGCACTCATGCTATCATTTATTCATGATAATGTCAATATTTAAAAATATTTACAATTATGTTATATTTGTCTAATAAAAAAAAAATGAATCCGAAGATTAAAAGACAAGGAGAAATTGTTGAGATCGTAAAAAACCTTAAAGAGCAGGGGAAAAAAGTCGTTACTTATAACGGCAGTTTTGACATTCTGCATTTGGGACACATTAAATCTTTGGAAGAGGCAAAAGCGCAGGGGGATATTTTAGCCATTCTTTTAAACAGCGATAACTCTGTTCAAAAATATAAAGGGCCCAATCATCCCGTAAATTCGGAAAAAGAGCGGGCGGAAGTTCTGTCTGCTATTGGACATGTTGATTATGTTGTCCATTTTGATGAAATCAATCCAAAAGAAATTTTAAAAAAAATAAAGCCGGATATTCATTGTAACGGTTCTGACTGGGGTAAAAATTGCGTTGAAAGGGGTGTTGTTGAAGAAAATGGGGGAAAAATTCATATTCTAAAATGGCAACAGGGTTTTTCAACCAGCGGGTTGATGTCCCGCGTAGCGGGATCCCGCCAAGCGGGACAAAAAACTAATAATATTCATTTTAAACCCGAAGTGAAAGCGGTTTTTTTAGACCGCGACGGGACTATAAATATAAACGAACCCGAATATATTCACAAAATAGATGATTTTAAATTTGTTCTCGGCGCGATTTCCGCTTTGAAAAAATTATCAAAAACTGATCACAAAATCATTATTGCAACTAATCAGTCTGGAATAGCCAGAGGATATTATAATGAAAAAGATTTAAAAAAATTGCACGATTGGATGCTAAAAGAACTCAGAAAAAACGAGGTGAGAATTGATAAAATTTATTACTGTCCGCACGGGCCAAATGACAATTGTCCTTGCAGAAAGCCAAAGCCAGGCATGCTTTTAAAGGCTGGCGAGGACTTTGGTTTGAATTTAAGCAAAAGTTGGATAGTGGGGGACGATTTCAGAGATATTATTGCTGGCAGAGAGGCAAACATAAAAACCATAAAGATCGGTAAAAAAATGCCTGTTGATCTGAAATTAGAACCGAATTATCATGTCAAAAATATTTTAGATGCCGTAAATATTATTTTAAACAATGGAAAATAAAAAAATTTTAATTACAGGGGGAGCTGGATTTATTGGATCAAACCTAACTAAAACATTGCAGGAAAAATATCCCGACAACAAATATTATATTATTGATAATTTTTCTTCGGGGAATTCAGATAATTTAGTCGGATTTAAAGGAGAAATTATTTCCGGAAACATTGCCGAAATAGATCTTAACAAACATTTTTATAAACTGGATGTTATCTTTCACCAAGCCGCTATTACAGATACCACGGTTTTTGACGAAAAAAAAATGATGCTCAACAACGTAGATGGATTTAAAAATGTTCTTGATTTTTCCATAAAATGCGGAGCCAAACTGATTTATGCTTCCTCGGCAGCAGTTTACGGCCACTCTTCGCCTCCAATGTTGGTAGGCAAAAATGAAGTTCCTGCCAATGTATACGGGCTTTCTAAATTGACTGCAGACAACATCGCCCGTGAAAATTTTAACAATCTTCACATTGTCGGGCTCCGTTATTTTAATGTTTATGGCCCAGGCGAAAAATACAAAGGCAAAATGGCAAGTATGATTTGGCAGTTATACTTACAGATGAAAGAAGGCAAGAGGCCGAGAATATTCAAATACGGGGAGCAGAAAAGAGACCAAGTTTATGTAAAAGATGTTGTTAAAGCAAATTTATTGGCTATGGATTGCGAAAAAAGCGGTGTTTTTAATATTGGCGCAGGCAAGGCAACAACATTCAATGAAATAATAAAGAATCTTAACAAAACGTTTGGCGTAAATCTTGAGCCAGAATACATTGATAACCCATATGAGCACTATCAAGAAAACACAGAGGCAGATTTAACAGAAACAAGAGAATTTTTGAGATATTCTCCAGAATATGATATAAAAAAAGGAATTAAAGATTATTTTAAGAGTCAGATATAAAAATTAAAAATACATAAAAATTTATGTTCAGAAAAATTATATCTATATTGAAAGAAAGTTTTTCTTCTCCTCATTTAATAACAACAATCATTTCGAGCTGTTTATTTTTGGCGGCAGTTTCTTTGTTTGACAAAACGCTGGCCGTAGGGGTCGTCTTTATTGTTTTTTTAACAGCAACCACCTTTTTAATACTTAAAAAAATAGGTTTTAAAACAAAAACAGTATATATACTTTTTTTAATTGCTTTTTTAATCCACATTGGAACGGTATTCTTTGTTCATTACACTGGATTTCAGCCGTTTAGCGGGGGCGCTGGAGATTATTCAGAGTATGACGTTGTAGCTCGACAGATATCAGAAAGGATTCGTCAGGGAAATTTTTCCTTACAGGGATTGGACGTTGGTCATAATTATCCAGTTATTCTTGGTTATATTTATACTTTGACATTGCCGCAAGCGTTTATTGGTCAAATGTTTAATGCTTGGTTAGTTGCCCTTTTAGTTATTTTTGTTTATCTAACAGTTATGGAGATTGGCGGTTCAAAAAAAGAAGCTTTTCTTGCGGGATTAATTGTAAGCATTTATCCCAGTTTACTTTTTTTCGGAAGTTTATTGTTGAAAGACGCTTTGGTCGTCTTATTATGTTCAATTGCGTTGTTAGCAATTTTAAAATTACTTAAAGCGTTTTCTTGGCTCAAATTTCTAATTTTTTATATTGCTTTGGGCGTTTTATTCCATTTTCGTCTTTATATCGCCACTACTGCCCTTTTAACTTTTATTGTTTGTTGGTTTTTATTTTCAAATTTAAAAATAAAAAAAAGATTAATCTATGGGATTATAATTATTATTCTTCTGGGTTTTTTGCCTAATATTTCAGGAGGAACATCTAACGGGTCAGGATATTTTGGAATTAATTTTATGAAGGCCTTTATTAATCAAAAAATGATTACTTATTATAGAGAATTTCTTGCTGTTGCTAATCCTGAAGTTCCGCCAACTACTGAGCCCCCTGTGATTGTCGAACCCTCTGTGGCCGCTGAACCCTCTGTGGCCGCTGAACCCTCTGTGGCCACTGAACCCTCTGTGGCCACTGAACCCTCTGTGGCCACTGAACCCTCTGTGGCCACTGAACCCTCTGTGGCCACTGAACCCAAACCTTCTGGCTTTACTGATAATCCTATTACAAAAAGAGGTAGAGGATCTAATGTAATAGTAAAGACGGGATTTGAAAATCCCTTTACCTTTTTAAAAAATTCTTTAACATCTTTTATTTATGCTTCATTAGGTCCTTTTCCTTGGCAAATGAGGTATTTGAGGCATTTTCTAATTTTACCCGAAACCATTCTTTTGTATTTTTCTATATTTTTTATAATAAAAGGAATAAAAAAACCTATTAGGTCGCATGCTTTTACCCTGCTTTTTTTCAGTATATTATTATTGAGCGTACTTTCTGTTTTTATAGCCAATTTTGGCATAACAACCAGAATTAGGATTCCAGCCTTTATATCTCTTTTCTGTTTAGCGCCGCTTGGAATTAATTGGGCCTCAAACAACAAGATAGTTAAGTTTTTTTCTAAAAAATTAGATTTTTTAACAACATGAAATATTTAGTCACCGGGGGAGCGGGTTTTATAGGTAGTCATCTTGTTGATAAATTAATAGAGCTGGGACACGATGTTGTTGTGATTGATAATCTTTCAACAGGCAATCTTAAAAATTTAAATCCCAAGGCAAATTTTTTTAAGGAAGATGTTTGCGATTTTGAAAAAATCAGCCCAATTTTTAATGGAGTAGATTATGTTTTTCATTTAGCCGCTATCCCAAGGGTTCCTCTGTCCATAGAAGATCCGGTGAATACATCAAAGGTGAATGTTTTGGGCACGGTGAATGTTTTTAAGGCAGCAGTTGATAGCAAGGTGAAAAGAGTTGTTTTTGCATCGTCTTCTTCTATATACGGTGCGCAAGAAAAATTGCCTCTTGTGGAAAATATGTCCCCGAATCCTTTGAGCCCATACGGCCTGCAGAAATTAATAGGCGAGCAATACGCGAAAATGTTTGTCAGCCTTTTTAAAATTCAAATTGTCTGTTTAAGATATTTTAATGTTTACGGCCCAAGGATTGATTTTAATTCTGATTACAGCCTAGTTCTCGGCAAATTTTTAAAACTGAAGTCACAAAATAAACCTTTTACTATATAC